>SDBV01000050.1_pt1 | contig 116110 bp, 115 predicted proteins | sample 2277081 | NCBI WGS metagenome assembly SDBV01 (sample SAMN10402039, study PRJNA504765) | marine sediment metagenome | isolation source: marine sediment core GS10_PC15, 223 cmbsf | place: Arctic Ocean: Southern Knipovich Ridge | collected 2010 | reverse complement strand
GCTTCACATTCGGAGCTTGCCGGACAGCCGGTTTCTGATATACAAGCAGAGCTGGATTATGTTTCAGAGCGTCTGGCGGCGACAGAACACCATGCCCGTGCGACAGCTATGGCTTCCGAGGAGATATCCACAATCGCCGCTGAGATTTCCAGCCAAGTAGCTCCGGAGATCGCCGGCGACGCTTCCGAATATCTAGCTAAACTGACAAATGGACGACATAAAAAAATAAGTCTCGGGGCGACTCTAACGCCGACCCTCATGGGAGAAGCCACAGAACTGAGCCCCTTGGTTTTAAGCACCGGCACTGCTGACCAGCTATATTTCGCTGTTCGCTTGGCTGCTGCCGACCTCATAAGCGGCGATGCTCGACCGCCTCTGATTCTTGATGACCCTTTCGTCTATTTTGACGCCGACCGCCTGGCCGCCACTCGCGACATGGTCAAGAGTCTGGCCACGAAGAAACAGATTATTTTCTTCTCCCATAGAGACGATTACAAAGATTGGCCTGGTCAAGTAATAAAGCTAGAGCTAGGGAACCGCCCAAGCTGATCGCGGTCTGAAATTTGCGCAAAAGAAAGGGGACGTGATAATTAAGTATTGTGTCCCCGAATTATCCCGAATTATGAGTGACAAAGGAGGAAGTCTCGATGTCTTGGTATCAGCGTTTAGGGATAGGGATAAGCATCATTGGCATTATTGCTAATGTGGCGCTTGCTGTAGGTGCGGCGCCTCTAGGAATGATCATATTCTCAGTGGGCGCTTTAATTCAGGGGCTCGGTATCATAGGGTATAAGTTGGTCACAAAAATGTGGGCTCTGAGCTTATTTTTTATCTGGTTGGCAACAGAGGCGCTGGTATTGTCAGGTCTTTTGTCGTTTTTCCCCGTCACGGGCCTTATCTTTTTGATTCTCTTGGCGCTTGCTCTCACGTCTGCAATAGGCGCAACGGTTCACTATCCAATTACACGTATTGAGAAAATAGGTATTATCGGAAGCGGCATGATGGGTGTTATTCTTATTTTTTATTTGATCCTAGTCGTTTTATTTAGTGCATTTTGATTTATATCTTCTATTTTTTACTGTAATTCCGCATTTGTGTATCTATTTTTCGTTTTGCCTCCAAATCTCTCCACTATTTAGTCGACCGGTTCTACCTGCCCTTTTAGCGCTCAGTATTTAAAATTTGTGAAATAACACGAAAAAACACGAAAATAATCAGTTATTTATGAAAATAAGTGTTGCATTGTGGTTTAAAGTGGATTAAAGTGGGGCAGAAAATTAATAACGTTAATAACAGATGGATTAGAAAATGAATAACAGATATGGATTTCCAGTAAAAAATTACTTTGTGGGAGCGCGAGCCACGGCTCCAGGGCAGGACGGAAGTGCCCTTTCTTTATTCCTCCTGAAAGCCGTGGCCGCTCTCCACAGTAAGTTATCGGAGAGAAGTAATGTTTCTAGGCGAGTTTCAACACACAGTAGACAACAAAAACCGGCTTATTTTACCGGCAAAGTTTAGAGAGTCATTTGCGGACGGCCTGATAATCACCAAGGGCTTTGAGAACTGTCTCTTTATTTTCTCAAAAGCCGAATGGCCGGGGATTGAGGAGAAGATCACGTCTCTGCAGCTGTTGAAGAAAGACGCGAGGAAGCTTTCAAGGTTCTTTTTCGGTGGCGCTAGCGAGGAAGTGCCGGATAAGAACGGGCGTATCGTTGTACCGGCACATTTAAGGGATTTCGCTGATCTAAAGAAAGACGTTGTTGTTGTAGGCGTATCAAACCGGTTGGAGGTCTGGTCGAAGTCCAACTGGCAAGAATATGTAGTCGAGGCCGAGAAGTCATATGAGGATACAGCGGAAGAACTAGCTGATATTGGTCTCTAACGCAATTTGACAATGGAATATTTGCACAAATCCGTATTGCCGGCTGAAGTGTCTAAGTGGCTCAGATGTACCAGGGGTTCCACGGTAGTAGATTGTACGTTAGGCGGGGCAGGACACTCAGAAACCATACTTAAAGAGATCGGGCCAGAGGGGTTTCTGCTAGGGATCGACCAAGACGAAGCAGCAATAGTCGCAGCACGAGTTAGGTTAGAGCGCTTCGGCCGGCATTTTGAATTTTACAGGGGCAATTTCGCGGACATTGATAATGCTTTAAAAAGCGCGGGAATTCTAGAAGTTGATGGGTTCCTACTCGACCTGGGGATGTCATCGTATCAGTTGGCAGATGAAACCAGAGGTTTTTCTTATCAAACGGATACGCCCCTTGATATGAGGTTCGACAAGAGAGGGCCGCTAACAGCGGCTAAAGTTATCAATGAGTACACGGAGATCGAACTCGGCCGGGTCATAAAGGATTACGGAGAAGAGCGTTGGGCCAGTCGGATCGCCAAGTTTTGTGTCCAAGCGCGTGGGCGACAGCGGATTGAAACAACAGGACAACTTATTGATTTGATTAAGAACGCGATACCGGCTTCGGCCAGACGAAGCGGCGGCCATCCCGCTAGAAAGACTTTTCAAGCTCTTCGGATCGAGGTAAACCAGGAGCTTGTCGCACTTGAGAAGGCCTTGAATGCTATGCCTAAGTGGTTAAAGGCAGGTGGGAGAATAGTTATTATCTCTTATCATTCGCTAGAGGATCGCATGGTAAAGAAGCACTTCAAAGAGCTGGCAAAAGGATGCATTTGCCCTCCCAAAATAGTTATCTGCGCGTGCGACCATAAACCGGTATTGAAAATTCTAACCGCACGGCCCGTGCAGCCGACCGAGACGGAAATTGAAGAAAACCCACGAGCCCGAAGCGCGAGGCTTCGCGTGGCGGAGAAGGTAAATAATGCAAGCAGCTAGACAGATAATTCCGGATATATCACTTGAATTCGCCCGTCCCAAACCCAAAGAAACAACGCGGGACAGAAAGCGGTTCAGCTTCAGCAACTTCATGTTGGTGCTGAGCTTTCTGGTTCTGGCAGCGTTTACTCACGTCTACCAACAAGCTCTTGTAAGTCAGAACGGCATTGAGATTGCCCGACTGAAAGCTCAGATAAAAGAAGAGGCACGTGTCGGCAAAGACCTTAAGACACAAGTAATGCTGCTTAAATCGCCATCGAGGTTGGAGCGGATAGCGAAGGCAGAGCTTGGCATGGTCAAGCCTGACGTGGTCAAATATATTGTTTTACCAGCTGAAATAGCAGCTGGAATAAAACCAGTTAAGCTCAGAAAGCCGGAGAAGGGGCCGAACGCGGTCTTGGCTAAAATTAATCCCTTGGTAAGATAGATGAAAGAGGTCCCGTTGTCTCTCAAAAAGCGGACGACAAAGAAAGCCGGGAAGTCTAAAGATAGGCTTCCTTTTTTATTTTATTTACTCATAGTGTTTCTGCTTATCATAGGGGGACGCCTGGTTTTCATCCAAACGGTCGAAGCTGAAAGGTTTGATGGTCTGGCAAAAAACCAAAGGTTGACTAAGATAGAGTTGATACCTGAGCGCGGCATTATTTATGACCGGAACAATGAGGTTTTGGCGATTAGCCTCGATAAGGATACTATTTACGCCAATCCAAAACAGATAAAGAAGTCGAAAAAAATGATCTTGGCGGGCAAGCTGGCTTTTATTCTCAAAGAAAATAAGAGAGCGATGTACGAGAAACTTACTCAGGACTCAGGGTTTGTCTATATTAAGAGAAAAGTAGATAAGAACGTCTCACAAAAAGTGAGAAATCTGAACGTCGAGGGTATCGGGTTTTTGCCCGAGAGTAAGCGTTACTATCCCGGCCGGAATATCGCCAGTCACATCATCGGTTTTGTGGGTATAGATAACGAGGGTTTGACGGGCATAGAGTTGGCCCGCGACTCGCTTCTCAAGGGAAAGTCCGGAGAATTGATAATGGAGCAGGACCTGGGAGGACGGCCGATTCCAGGTACGCAGTACAGGTTGCGCAAGCCCACAAACGGTAGCGATCTTGTCCTGACAATCGACAAGGAGATTCAATATAAGGCTCAAGTAGAGCTTAAGAAAGCTGTCAAGAAATGGAAAGCCTCTGCGGGGTGGATTGTTGTAATGAGCTCTAAGACAGGTGAAGTATACGCGATGGCTAACTATCCAACTTATAACTTGAATAAGTTTGGCAAAACAAGCGCGGACCTGTTTAAGAATCGAGCGATTTCTGATGTCTATGAACCCGGTTCGACGATGAAAATAGTGACAGCGGCCGCCGCGCTTGAAGAGCAGCTTTACTCACCATCTACGGCTCTAAACCTTCCCGGGACCATTCAAGTCGGAGGCCATACAATCCACGAAGCCCATGAAAGGGGCGCGCAGGTCTTCACCTTTGAGCAGATAGTCACCAAGTCCAGCAACATAGGAGCTGTTGTTCTCGGCCAATCTTTGGGTAAAGAGAGGCTGTACCAATACATTCGTAAGTTTGGTCTGACAACGATAACAGATGTAGAGTTGCCGGCGGAAGGCCAGGGGTATACGCCGCCGACAGATATCTGGTCTGCCAGCACAATCGCGAACATTCCCTTTGGGCAAGGCCTTTCGGCGACGAGCATGGAATCCATAAGGGCCATTAACGTTGTGGCGAGCGGGGGCCGTCTTGTTTCACCGAGATTTATCATAAAGAAAAGTGATTCCAAAGAAAGCGATAATAGTAAAAAAAACCAAACCGAGCGGGCCAAGCAAGTGATTTCGACAAGCACAGCGAAAACTATGGCTCGAATAATGACTGATGCCGTAACCAGCGGGACTGGTCAGCAGGCGGCGATCAAGGGTTACCAGGTGGCTGGAAAGACAGGGACAGCCCAGAAGCCCAGGACAGATGCTAGAGGTTATGACCCGGGCAAGTACATCTCGTCTTTTATCGGGTTCGCTCCGGCCGCCGATCCGGAGCTGACCATCCTCGTAGCCCTGGACGAACCGACGGAAGCTATCTATGGCGGGGTAGTAGCGGGTCCGACTTTTTCCGCTGTCGGCGAATTCGCGCTGCAGAGATTGAGAATACAGCCTTAGCGATACACTTTTCCAGTATGACCGGGGCGAGTAATATGTAAGAGTGGTTTTTAGTTGAGACCAAAAGAATGGAACACGTCTTTGAAGATTTCCAACCTGGCGACGATAATTGATTCTCAAGAGCGACCTGGTCGGGACATCAGTGTAGATGATCTCGCTTACGATTCACGTCAAGTCAAGCCGGGATCTGTTTTCTTCGCCGTACCGGGGACCCAAGCTGATGGGCATCAATTTATCGATCAAGCGGTTGAAAATGGGGCAATAGCGGTTGTAGTGGAGAAGCGTCGGGGTGATCTGGGGAGCCAGATAATTCAGCTTAAAGTTGAGGACTCACGCCTCGCCCTGGCTCAAGCCTCAGATAAGTTCTTTGGCAGCCCGAGTCGAAAAATAAAGCTGACTGGCGTGACCGGGACGAATGGAAAAACCACGACCGCGTATTTACTCGAATCTATTTTCCGCAGTGCCGGTTTCAAGACAGGGCTTATCGGGACAATTGATTATCAGATAAACGGCACGCGGTATAAAGCGGAGCGCACGACGCCGGAGTCTCTGGATCTGCAGCGATTATTGGCACAGATGGTGGAGAGCGGCGTCGAGATGGTCGTCTTGGAAGTGTCATCGCACGCGCTCCAATTGGGACGAATCGAAGGATGCCGTTTCGCAGGTCGGGTTTTTACTAATCTAAGCCGCGATCATCTTGATTTTCACCGGGATTTTGAAGAATACTTTCAATCAAAAGCGAGGCTGTTTAGCGACACGGCGTTTGGTCCGGGTCTAAAGCTGGTTAACATTGATGATGCTTACGGGCGCCGTCTGGCTGAGATGGCGGAGTCCGGCGGTGTGATTACTCTCGGTTTAGAAACGGGCGATTATCAAGTGGGGGATATAGACTGTTCGGTTACTCAAACCTCATTTACACTTAAGGGGCCAAAGGGCAAGATGTTACTAAAAAGTCGCCTAATCGGCGCTTTCAATGTGCTCAATCTGGCGCTTTCAACGGCGATCGCGTTTGAGATGGGCGTAGCGAAAAAAGATATCGAAGATGGTGTCTGGGATGTCGCGAGTGTTCCCGGCCGGTTTGAGAGCGTCTCATGCGGCCAGGATTTTCATGTGCTCGTGGATTACGCGCATACGCCGGACGGTCTTGAAAAGGTTCTGTCTGCCGCTAAGCTCTTAGCCGGGCAGAGACGACTAATTACAGTTTTTGGCTGCGGCGGAGACCGCGATCGCGGAAAGAGGCCTAAAATGGGCGAGATAGGAGCGCGACTTAGCGACCTTGCGATCGTGACATCCGATAATCCCCGCGGCGAAGCGCCTCAAGCGATCATTGAGGAGGTTTTGGCGGGCATACCAAAAGAAGCTGTCGCCAAGGCAAAAGTCGTCGTCGAGCGGGCCGAAGCTATAAGACAGGCGTTGGTTGAAGCAGCTCCGGGTGACGTGGTCGTCATCGCCGGCAAGGGACATGAAGACTATCAGATACTCAGCGATAAGGTTATATCATTTGACGATCGGTTGATAGCCGCTGAGATGCTTAGGGAGATAATGAGTGGTGCCAATTAAAGTCGGCGATATCTTAAGCGCCGTCAAGGGGGAGCTATTGGCTGGAGATGAAGATGAAGTTGTCTCTGCCGTGTGCCTCGATAGCCGGCGACTGAAAGAGGGCGATCTGTTTTTACCTCTTGTCGGCCCGAATTTTGACGGTCATCAGTTTATCAATGAAGTCATGAGTGCCGGCGCCGGCGGGTTTTTGACTGACAGAGTCAACTCAGACATCAAGTCTGTTTTGCCGCGCGCGAACCCGGCCCTCAAGGTCGCCGATACTCAACAAGCGCTTAGCGATTTAGCGAGTTTGATCCGAAAACGGTTGACGGCCAGGGTAGTCGGTATCTCCGGGAGCGCGGGAAAGACGTCGACAAAAGATATTCTGGCCTCTATAACCAGGGAGTCTTTTAAGACCGTGGCTTCAGAGCGGAATGAAAACAATGAGATAGGAGTCCCGCTGACAATCACTAAAGCTCAACTAGATACTGAGGTATTGCTTGTAGAGATGGGCATGCGAGGGCTTGGCCAGATCGCCTCTTTGGCGGCGATAGCACAGCCCGATATCGGAGTTATCACGAACATAGGCCAGGCGCATATCGGACTGCTTGAGACGGCCCAAAAGATCGCGCAGGCGAAGTCGGAGCTTGTCCAGGCCCTCCCGGAGAGCGGGTACGCTGTCCTTAACGCCGATGATAAATGGCTGTCTTATCTGCTAGACAAGACCAAGGCTGGAGTTGTTACTTTCGGATTGAGCAGGGAAGCGGATTATAGCGCGACCGAGATAGGCTTTGACGACATGGCCAACCCAAGTTGGCGTCTGGTTACGCGAGGCAAGTTAGGACCGAAATTGCGTTTACCGGTGCCTGGGCGCCATAATGTTGCTAATGCATTGGCGGCCATAGCCGTCGCCGATATTCTCGGGGTTGACGAGAGGGCGATAGTGAGCGGTCTGAAAAAGGCCAAGCTTAGCGAGATGCGTTTGAATGTCAAGCAGAGTTCCAGAGGTTTCACAATCATCGACGACGTTTACAACGCGAACCCAGTCTCTGTCGCTGAGGCGTTGGAGATCACTGCAATGATAAAGGCCCGAGGCAAACGTCTGGCAGTTCTGGGCCCGATGACTGAGCTTGGCCAAGCCGCCGCTCAGGCCCATAAAGAAGTCGGGCGGAAGGTCGCAGAGTTTCATATCGATAAGTTAGTGGCTGTCGGGGACGTCACCGCCGCGGTCGTGGAGTCCGCGATTGAGAACGGACTGGCCGAGAAAGACATACAATGGTTTGAATCAAAAGAAGCCGCTACGAAATGGCTTAAGTCAAACCTGTTGCCCGGAGATATTGTGTTGATTAAAGGGTCACGGATAGCAGGCCTTGAGTATGTCGTAGAAGAGCTATCTTAGAAGGAGAAACGGTTTGCGCTTTCCAACATATACAATTTTCTTAACGGCTGTTCTGGCGCTGGTGATAATCGCCGCCATGTCTCCTTTCTGGATTCGTCTTCTTAAGTCGCGTGGGATCGGCCAAAATGTTCGCGTGGATGGTCCTCAGGGGCACCTGCTTAAGGAGGGTACGCCGACAATGGGCGGCGTCCTGATTCTCACGACTGTCGTCATCACTTTCTTACTAATGGGCCGTCTTGACAAGGTAGCGGTTATTGCGTTAACCATAACGATAGCCTGCGGTCTTCTTGGCCTGGTAGACGATGCCAGCAAAATCCTGCGGGAGCGTTCGCTGGGAGTAACTGCACGGTATAAGCTCTCGGTATTAAGTGTTATCTCAATTGTTGTCGGTCTGTTGGCCGTCAACTATGCCGGATTATCAAGTAATGTTGCGGTTCCGTTGACAGACTCGTCACTGGCGATGGGGCGATACGCGTTTTCCTTGAGCGTCGCCGGCACGTCAATCACCGTTCCCTGGATTTATCTGGTGTTTCTGATTCTCTTGATCGTGGGGACCGCGAATACCGTGAACCTAACAGATGGTCTCGATGGTCTGGCAGCCGGTACGGTCACGATAGTAATGCTGGCATATGCGGGTATTGCCTTCCGGCAAGGGCAGCTTGATTTAGCCATTTTTGCCGCCGCCATAGGCGGTGCATGTATCGGTTTCTTGTGGTACAACTCTTTTCCGGCCGACATTTTCATGGGCGACACAGGAGCGATCGGGCTTGGTGGCGCGATTGCCGGCATGGCGATTGCCACCAAGACAGAGCTTTTGCTCATGCTGATCGGCGGCATCTATGTGATCGAAGGTTTATCCGTCATTATCCAGGTTGCTGTTTTTCGAATGACAGGAAACAGGGTTTTTAAAATGGCTCCCATACACCACCATTTTGAGATTCTCGGGTGGTCGGAGACGAAAGTCATGATTAGGTTTTGGATAGTAACGGGTGTGCTGGCAGGTGCGGGCTTCGCGCTCTATTTCATTTCGGCGCGATGACGGGGGCGGAAAGCAGTTTAAGAAATGATTGAACTTAAAGATAAAAAGGTTGTCGTAATCGGTCTTGCCCGAACGGGATACGCTGTCGCGAAATATTGCCGGGAGCGAGGCGCGCAGGTCATATTGACGGAAAAATCAGATCAACCCGCTCAGAAACGACAAGCCGACGAGCTTAAGGGGCTGGGAGTAGAACTTATCTTTGGCCCTCACAAGCTCGATATCTTAAAGAACGCCGATATAGTGGTTCCCAGCCCCGGGATCGCTCCCACCGCGCCGATCATAAAAGCGGCTCTTGATATGGGTCTATCGGTCGTGAGTGAGATAGAATTGGCGGCCCGCGTGACAACGCAGCCGATCATAGGCGTGACAGGGACAAACGGTAAGACGACCACGACCGCCTTGATCCACGCGATTTTGACGGCCGCCGGAAAGAAAGCCCAAGCGTGCGGGAATATCGGGCGGCCGATGATAGAGTTTGTAGGGCTTGATGAGTCAGTTTTGCTCGTCGTAGAGGTGAGCAGTTTTCAACTTGAGTTTGTCGATCAATTCAAGCCGAAAGTCGGCGTGTTGTTGAATCTATCACCCGACCATCTCGACTGGCACCCGGATCTCAGCTCCTATGAGGCAGCTAAAATGAAGATATTCGCGCGACAAGAACCTTGTGATTGGGTCATTGTGAGCGAAGACTGTCAGGGCCTGGTCGCCCCAGCCAGGGGTCGTAAACTGGTTTTTGGTTCAGCTCCGGGCGTCTTCATGAAAGATGGGTGGATTGTTCATGATCTCAATGGCGACCTCGCCAAGATCATACGAGCTAGCGAACTTCATCTTCGCGGCGCTCACAACCTGGATAACGCTATGGCGGCGACAGCGGTCGCGTTAACACAGGGCATTAGTGAAGACGTTATCGGTCAAGCGCTGGCCGCTTTTAAGGCCGTGGAACATCGCCTTGAATTGGTACTTCAATACAACGACATCCTTTTTTATAATGATTCCAAGGCGACTAATCCGACCGCGACTATTAGGGCCATAAATTCTTTTACTGAGGAGATAATCCTCTTGGCCGGCGGACGAAACAAAGGAAACAATTTTGATGATCTGGCACACGAGGCGATAGGGCACGTGAAAACAGCCGTCTTTTTTGGTGAATCCGCGGATGATATGGACACTTCCTTCAGCATGTTCGCTGTCAGCACAAAGCAGACAGACTCTCTGGAAGAGGCTGTTCATTTGGCGATAAAAAGCGCTGACAAGGGCGATGTAGTGCTTCTCTCCCCGGCATGCGCCAGCTATGATATGTTTTCGGATTATGAAGAGCGCGGCCGGTGCTTCAAAGCGGCTGTCTTACAGGAAGTAGGTTCACTTGGCAGGGCCTAGACAACCAAAGCCGACGACTTACTATCTGATACTGAGCCTGACATTATTGTTGATGTCAATCGGCTTGGTGATGATAGCCAGCGCTAGTTCTGTCGTTGCTTATCTGGGTCACAAAGACAGCTTCTTCTATCTCTGGCGTCAACTGGCTTATATTACCCTTGGTATGACGCTTCTATATGTTACTTCCCGTATTGACTATCGAAAGCTTAGAAAAATATCCGTTGTCGGTTTAATTTTTTCAATTATCTCTCTTATTCTGGTTTTTATCCCGGACATAGGGATGACGGCAGGCGGAGCTCAGCGCTGGATAGTCGTTGGATGGCTTACGATACAGCCCTCGGAATTCGCCAAACTGGCTGTTATTTTATACACGGCCGACCTTCTGACTCGGAAAAAACGACAGAACTTAAGTCTCAGAGATATCGCGAAGCCTTTAGGAATTCCCCTGGGGATCATATCTTTTTTAGTCATGCTCCAGCCTGATCTTGGGACACTTCTCATAATATTAATTAGTGTCTTCTCCCTTCTGTTATTGTCCGGTATCAGGTTTCGTGAACTGGCGCTGCTTGGTTCAACCGGTTCAATCACTATTTTCGCCTTGATCATGTATGAACCCTACCGGCGCGCCAGATGGTTGGCTTTCATAGATCCGTGGGCGGATCCGCTAAAGAACGGTTTTCAATATATCCAAGCTCTCTTGGCTTTTGGGAGCGGCGGTCTCCAGGGAGTCGGTTTGGGCCTGAGCCGCCAGAAGTTTGGTTATCTGCCCGCTCCGTATACGGATTTCATATTCGCGGTCATCGGTGAGGAACTTGGCCTCGGCGGAACCCTTGCCGTGGTTCTGATGTTCATGTTGTTCGCCTTGGTGGCTCTATACACAGTCAGGCGCTGCGATGACGCTTTTGGTAGACTACTAGGCGGCGGCATAGGGGCGATGATCTTGAGCCAGGCTGTCATTAACATGGGCGGTGTCACCGGATTGCTACCGATTACAGGCATTACGTTGCCGCTAATCAGCTTCGGCGGGACATCTCTAGTTCTAACATTGGCAAGCATTGGTATTTTACTAAACCTGACACTTCGAAAAAGAAAGAAGCGCGGTGTAAGTCATGAAAATAATGATCTGCGGCGGGGGAACGGCCGGTCACGTCTATCCCGGTCTAGCGTTGGCAGAAGCGCTTAAAGGGATCACAGGGGGCCTTGATGTCGTCTGGGTCGGTTGCGACAGTGGGCTCGAAGAGCAAGTGGTGCCGGCCGCCGGATACAAACTCGAAACTCTACCGATACGCAGTTTACCCCGGAAACCGTCTCTGAAGGTTTTAAGCTTTGCGGGCAGTCTGGCTTTGAGCCTTGTCAGAGCCGCGTCGCTAACTAAAAAACATAAACCCGATGTCGTTGTCGGCATGGGCGGTTTCGCCAGTTATCCAATGGTGCTTGTGGCCGCCCGTCGCGGCTGTCCGACGGTTATACATGAACAAAACGCTGTGCCCGGCTTGACGAACAGGTGGCTAAGCAAGCGCGCTGATTTTGTGGCATTGGCGTATGACGATAATCAGCAGATGCTCAAGAGCCCTAAGAATGTCGAGGTCGTCGGAAATCCGGTACGCTCGGCTGTCTTGGCGGCTGACCGGAGTGAGTCTCTAAAGAAGTTGGGTCTAGACAAGGGGCCTGTGACGGTCTTGGTTTTTGGCGGCAGCCGCGGGGCGCGTAAAATCAACCAAGCTGTCGTCGGCGCTTACGACGATTTTAGGGATGATCGGAATTTGCGGATAGTACATATCGCCGGTATGATGGAGCACGATGATGTTAAAGCCCAAATTGACAAGATCAAGCGGCCAACGGATAAGGTGAAGTATCACCTGTTTCCATATGTTCAGGAAATGGGCGCAGCCTATGCTGTCGCTGACTTAGCTGTAACGCGGGCCGGCGCCAGCACAGTTGCTGAGCTTACGGCACGTGGCCTACCCAGTATCTTGATACCATACCCATATGCGACTGACAATCATCAGTTCGTCAACGCGAAGAATCTGGAGAAGGCCGGCGCGGCGAAGATCATCTCTAATGAGGACTTTAACGCGGATCAATTCCATAAAACCGTCTCAAACCTGGTGCATAACCCGGAGGAACTCAAGAAGATGCGTGAGCGCGCGGTGAGATTCGGTCGGCCTCAGGCCGCTCAGGATCTAGCGGCGATTATTCTGAGAATCGCTGACAAGACTCACACCGAAAAGGGAAGAAAGAATATAAGTTGAATCTGGATAAATTATCGAAATCAGAGCGAATTCATTTCATCGGCATTGGAGGCGCCGGTATGAGCGCCATCGCGAAAGTGCTCATAGAGATGGGGTATGAGGTAAGTGGCTCCGATATGAAGGAAAGTCGCTACACCAGAGACTTGATTGAACTTGGCGCTGATATATCGATTGGTCATGATGAAGGAAATCTAAAGCATGCCGGCCTGGTTGTTATTTCGTCAGCGATACCGGAAAGAAATTCCGAGTTAAAGCGGGCACGATCAGAGAAGCTACCGGTTTTGGCCCGTGCCCAAATGCTAAATGAAGTTTGCGCGAAGAAAGACCCAACGATCGCTATTGCCGGTACACATGGTAAAACCACGACAACATCGATGGCAGCTCTGATCCTCGATCGGGTGGGGTTGGATCCGACTTTTTTGATAGGCGGAGAACTAAATGATATCGGTAGCAACGCCAGGAATGGAAGCGGTGGCGTCTGCTTAGTCGAGGCCGATGAAAGTGACGGTTCACTCGCCTATTTAAATCCAAAATACGCGGTTATCACCAATATAGACACCGATCACCTTGATCACTACCATACTTTCGACAAGCTCATGGAACTGTTTAGCGACTGGCTCAGCGATCTTCCTGAGGACGGCAAGGCCATCGTTATGGGGGACGGCTCTTTTGCTGAGATGGCCGCCAAATCAAGTGGTTGTCAATATATAACCTTTGGGCGAGAAGAGACGAACGACATCTACTTCTCAGACCCTGTTTTTGAAGATTTCGCTTCCGAGTTCACTGTGCATGACCGGGAAAAAGGCAGAAAGTGGCGGATAAGGTTGAATGTGCCGGGCGAGCACAATATTTTAAACGCTCTGGCGGCTCTGGCGGTCGCGCGATTAGTCCAAATTGATATCGCCGAGGCGAGTCAGGCTTTGTCGGAGTTTAGCGGGGTCAAACGACGGTTTCAGTTAGTCGGCAGGAGCGGGGAAATCTCCGTAATTGATGACTACGCTCATCACCCCACGGAAGTTACGGCCACACTTGAGGCCGCGAGAAACGGCGCGTGGAAACGCGTAATCTGTATTTTTCAACCTCATCGATTCAGCCGGACAAAGCTTTTGCATTCGCAGTTCGGTCCCGCGTTCGCCAATGCCGACATCTTAGTCATGACAGATATTTATAATGCCGGCGAGTTGCCTGTTCCGGGCGTTACCGGCAAGCTGCTCGTTGACGAGGTGCTCAGACATCAACCCCATAGTCGCGTGGCCTATATCCCGAATAAACTTGAGATCAGGGACTATATATTATCTATCGTACAGCCGGGGGATGTTGTTCTGACGCTTGGCGCTGGTGATATTTGGAGTATTGGGGTGGATGTTTATGAGTACCTCAGAGACGTTGTTTAAAGAGCAAATCGTTCTGCGTACAACATATCTTTGCCAACTTGCTTTATAATTGATACAACTATCTTTGATAAGCGAGAGACTCTTTTTACATAGGAGCTTGTCTAAGTATGCCTGACGATAGCGAAAATTCGGCCGGCGTTTCGTCCGGCAAGACGCAACGACGACGCTTACCTGTAGGTACTCGGAGGAGTCGCAACACAGTCCGGCGGATGCCCGCCGGATTTGCAGCCGGAGCGGAATATTTAGACAGGCTCCTAGTATGGAACAAAACTTGATAAAGCGATTATACGAGCGTCTTCACAAGTCCATGCCGGATAAGGTTGTCGCCGATAAGTCCCTGGCAAAGCTGACAACTTTGCGTGTGGGCGGGAAGGCCTCAATTTTTGCCACGGTTGATACGGTTGCCGAACTTAGGCTAATCATTCAAGGTGTAAAAGATTATCAGCTGCCCTTCTTGATACTCGGGCGCGGTTCAAACATTCTAATCAGTGATGAAGGTCTATCGGGAGTAGTGTTTCAGCTGGGTGCGGATTTCAGTCATACGGTTGTTGAGGAAAATGAAATTAGGGCAGGCGCCGCTGTGACCTTAGCTTCTTTGGTGCAAACGGCGCTCCGTAATCGGCTCGGCGGCCTATCTTTCGCCGTTGGCATACCTGGAACTGTGGGCGCGGCTGTAGTTATAAACGCCGGTGCTCAGGGATCTGCAATGAGCGACCTAGTTAAGAGTGTTACCTATTATACCGCCGACTGCCGTCTTCAAAAAGTCGGGCCTGACGAGCTAGGTTATGGATATAGGACCTCCCGGATGCCCAGGGACGCTGTCGTGGTTGAGGCCCGTTTGGGTTTGAACCTCTCGTCCACCGAGATAATCAAATCGCAGATGGAAACGAACTGGCGACGGCGAAAAGTCAGCCAGCCTGTCGATATGCCCAACGCGGGCAGCATGTTTAGGAACCCCGCTAATGATTCAGCTGGGAGATTAATTGAGGCGGCCGGTTGTAAGGGATTAACAATTGGAGGGGCTCAAGTTTCTAAGAGGCATGCTAATTTTTTCATCAACGCCGGTCAGGCAAGCGCGGCCGACTTCTATAAGTTAATGCTGAGCGTGGCGGCGAGCGTTGAAGATGCTTTCGGAGTCACCCTGGAACCAGAGATAAAGATAATAGGGGACTGGTCTTATGCCTCACGTTGAAGAAGCCAGAAAACGCCGGACTGAAAAGTTGCGTCGGACACGGACCAGGCAGACCGTTTATTTTCTGGCAGTTGTTGTAATAATGGTCGCTGTTTTGATCGGAGGCTACGTTGTTTGGGATTCCGACTATTGGCTGATAAAGAAAGTCACCGTGGCCGGGAATAAGCGAATATCAGCCGAGGAAGTGGTTGATCTGACCGACCTTGACGCTGACACGAGTCTTCTACAACTACCTAAGGGGCGAACAAGGGCAAAGTTAGAGCGGCATCCTTGGATAAAAGAGGCGCGGCTGGACAGGAATTTGCCGGACCAACTTCTGATCACAATTAAGGAGAGAGAACCCTTCGTCACAATTAAGCAAGCCGATAAACTGATAGTGCTGGATAACACTGGGGTTGTGTTGCAATCAAAGGCCCGGACAGGTGAAAGCGGTATACCGGTGATTAGCGGCGTCAAGATAGCCAAACCTAAAAACGGCGAGAAAAGCCGGAATAAGCGAGTGCTGGCTGTGCTGAAAAGCTTGCGAGGCCTAGACAAGGACTTAAGGGCAAAAGTTACGTGGGTCTCCGTGCCGTCGCTTGAAAACTTGAGCTTTCAAACCTCTGATGGCTTGGAGATAATCTACGGCGGCTCCAAAGACGCGGTCAAGAAGAATTTTTTGATAAAGAAGATACTTCAGAAAGCCGACGAGAGGGTTGTCCACATTAACGTCACGGTTCCGGATAATCCGGTCGTCAGAAAACTTGACAGGTGACATCATTGCTGCTCGCCAGGGTATATAGGCAGTAATTAAACAGGGTATGCACTCTGGTACAACGTAAGAATAGCGAATTCTCTTCATCCGACAGCTCAACTAATTAATAATCACTTGCATTTAATTTCCAGTTACGCTAAGGTTTACCCCAAAGGTTAGACTATCATACATAAAGCTATACCTAAGGTTAAGAGTTGGATCGTAGAGGAGTGATGCAAGTGGTAGATACCGGTGCAAACTACCTGGCTGTTATTAAGGTAGCCGGAATAGGTGGGGGCGGAACGAACGCCGTCAATCGAATGATCGAAGCAGGGCTTAAAGGCGTGGAATTCATATCAATAAATACTGACGCGCAATCGCTTTTGATGTCTGACGCAGATTGCAAGGTTCAAATAGGAGCTGAGCTAACCAAAGGGCTTGGAGCCGGGGCTGACCCGGAAGTCGGGGCTTCTGCCGCCAGTGAAAGCAGAGAAGAAATTCAAGAAGCCCTAAAAGGCGCGGACATGGTTTTCGTGACCGCCGGTAAGGGTGGAGGAACGGGAACAGGCGGGGCTCCGGTAATCGCTGAAATAGCGAAAGAACTGGGCGCTCTGACAGTCGGTGTCGTCACTCGGCCTTTCGGCTTTGAGGGACGAAAAAGATCGCTCCAGGCTGAACAGGGAATTGCTGAGCTGAGAGATAAAGTTGACACTCTAATAATCATTCCAAACGACAGACTTCTGCAAGTGGCAGAGAAAAAGACATCTATACTCGACGCGTTCAGGGTCGCGGACGATGTTCTGAGGCAGGGCGTTCAAGGAATAACCGATCTAATAACAGTTCCTGGTCTCATAAATCTGGATTTTGCTGATATCCGGACGATCATGGCAAATGCCGGGTCGGCATTGATGGGAATTGGTCGAGCAACTGGAGATGAAAGAGGCGCCGAGGCCGCGCAGGCCGCCATATCAAGCCCACTGCTCGAAGCGTCTATCGAAGGAGCGCAGGGCGTGCTCTTAAATGTATCCGGTCCTTCCGATATCGGGCTTTACGAAGTAAACGAAGCAGCTGAGATTATCGCTAACGCCGCTCATCCAGACGCCAACATTATTTTTGGTGCTGTAATTGACGACGCACTCGGCGATGAAGTTCGAGTTACAGTCATCGCGACAGGGTTTGATCACGCGAAAAGACAGGAAACACTAGAGTTGGGAACCCCGACCAGAAAAGAGGAGCCGCAACCAGAAATCTTCGAATCTGAAGAGTTCGAGATTCCGACCTTCCTCCGAAAACGGGACAATTAGCTTCTCTTGGTCGATTTAAAAAGGGCACTGTGTTCGCACAGTGCCCTTTTGCTTTTCCCGGGGACGTTCCTCAATTGCTACAATTACTTCTCTAAGCTGCTCAAAAAAGAGGAGATAGGTGATGTTATTGCGTTTATTGTTGTATCTAGTCCAGTCCAATTAAGCTTTCGCCGGTCTAAGAAAGATTTGATCCTTTACTCTTCTTGCTGCAGAAAAGAGATGATGGCATCACGATAAGCGACAAAGTCAGTGAGGTGATCGCTTAATACGTTGACCATTATTGATTCATCAAGTTTATCGTAACCATGAACAATGATGTTCCTAAACTTAGCCATCTCTTGCATTGTTTCCGATACATTGGAGACAATAATGTCTGCTTCCCCTAACACTAAAAATGTGTCGGAGTAGCTTTTTGGTGCGCGCAACTCTTTGTCGGCGATAATATGGCTGGCTATGTCAACGCAAGCCTCCAGCATGATCTGCAATGTTCTTTCCGCAATTCGTTGGGTTTTCCAGTCCGCGTGATATTCTTACACGGATATATCCGAAAACTCTTGCAAGTGGTTAAGGTGTTGATCCATTTCGCTTAGTTTTCTCAAAACCAGTGATTTATCAACCAAGCCCGTAACGCCCCTTCAACATGCTTGTCTCTTTAATCGAAAAATCAAAGTACTTTCTCATCGTTAGTGATTCAAACCGATGTCTCAGAAACGGCTCTTTGTCGGCCAAGATGAATTTGTTCTCAAGAATTCTTGCCTTCAAGGGCAGTGAAGCTGTGTTGAGAATAACGAGATCTATCTCATCTGTTTCGAGCAGCTCTATCAGATGTCCAAGCAGGCCAAGCTTGACTCTTGCTGGGTCCGAGTTCTCCGCCAAATATACGGCGATATCAACATCGCTCAGTGGCCGCTTTTTGCCTTTAGCCAAACTGCCAAAAAGATATGCGAACACTACCTTGAGCTCCGAGTCCAAAAACGCTTGAACACCTGGAATCCGGTCAATGATGTCGTCTGGTAAATGCGTGAATTTATACATGTGAAATACTATAGCATGTCTGACAAACTTGCTTGTACTACCAGGGCAGCACGTCAAAATGTTGCACGTTTGTACGTTTTGTGCGTTTACTCATCGTTTGTTCACTAAGGCCATTCTGTAACTAACAGCTAAAGCTATAAAAAAGGACCCTGTGTTCGCACAGTGTCCTTTTGCTTTTCCAGGGGACGTTCCTCAATTGCTACAATTACTTCTTTGAGCTGGTGCTCGGCTCTTTGTTAGACAAGAGCTTGCGCGCGGCTTCAACATCCACTTTTTTAACTCTCAGGTGAAGACCACCATCGGCCCAGACAGTGTCAAATGAAAGTGATGCTAGAAGGTCATTGGCCAGGTGCGCCTCGATGCCCGCTGATTCAAGCATGCCCTTAGCCACATGGGCCTCACCCGGGCTGCGAAATGACGCAATAGTAACAAGATGTTTGAAAGAAGGGGTGCCTTTACTGCTTTGGACATCTTCCTTCTCTTTGCTGAAAATTGTCGCATAGATTATCAGCGGGCAGACTACGAGAAGAACAATAATCAGTAATAGTTCATTTTGGTCCATTACGCATCACTCAATCAGTTCTATTATAAGCGCTTTGGTTGTTCGGCTAACTCTTGGTGTTTCTGGTTTCATGAGGTTAATAATTATCGCCTGTGACTTTAATAATACTTGCTCATTATATCCTTCTCGCTATTGCCAATAAGGTCAAACAATAAAAGCGAAGACTTGTTTCAACCGAACAACCAGAACCCCGAGAACATAACCGGTAAGGGCACATATAGCAAACGGTACTAATCCCATGATTGACACGACCAGAAACAAGGGTATTTCCGGTATGTTCAGATTCGTAAAAGGATAGCTAGGCCACACTATAAATGAGGAGATGAACATGAATATAGCTAGGAGCGCGTGCTTTCTTAAGATCATTGCCCGCATCGCAGAACTTAAGACAAACATGCCAACGGAGATCAAAAAGGTAGCTGCCACTGAACTGTCACTATCTTTCAATAGGGTAACTGCATAAACGGCAGGTCCCAGTAATAGTAAGGCAAACATAAAAACGATGGAAGCCTGCTCAAGACCTCGTGCGCCTAGTAAATAAGTTGCAAATGTTGCAACAGTTAATGCCGCCAAATACGGCTCAATCAGAACTCCGAAAAAATCTGATGATGATGGCGAAAATACCTCAAATCTATAAAAGTAGCCAAAGAAAAGATATGAAATACAAATAACGGTCAAACTAGTTAATATTTTCTTCAATTTTAATAACCGATCAATTTGGTTAGGCCTCGGTATGGGCTGGAGACCAACCGCTAACTACACATGTAGAATTATACAATAACATGTTGTTCGCACTAGGCTGTTCTTCGCTTTCCCCTTACAACACATTCTTGGCAGTGGTAATATATGTGTTATTAATAAGAAAAACGTGCTACGGAGGTAAACTATGGCCATAACGCGTTTTGGTGTCTCAATTGATCAGGCGTTAGTGAAAGAGTTCGATAGGCTGATAGATCAAAAAGGATACGCCAACCGCTCTGAAGCGGTCCGCGACTTGATGCGTGACAGCCTGGTGGATGAGCAGTGGCAAGACAGTGAGAGCGAGGTGGTCGGCGTGGTTACTGTCGTCTACGATCACGAGCAAAGAGAGCTGTCCCACAAGCTTACGCATATACAACATCATTTCAGCCAGGCGATGGTTTCCACTCTCCACGTGCATCTCGACGAGCATAATTGCTTGGAAACAGTGGTGCTTAAAGGTAGAAGTGGGGAAATAAAGAGAGTGGCTGAGCAACTAATCAGCGCCAAGGGAGTCAAGCACGGCAAGCTTGTGGCCACGACGACCGGCGGGTCTTTGGCATAGGAAAGTGAAGTGGGACGAGTCAAGAGGGCAAAAGTGCAAGAGGAACTGAAGAAGCATTTAAATAGGGACAGCGACCAGTTTTACCAGCGTGTTTAGGCAAGAGTGTAGGTGACACATGCATATTCCTGATGGATATCTGGGGCCGCAAACTTATGGAGCGATGTACGCTAGCATGGGCCCACTTTGGTATATCGCGCTTAAGAAAGTCCAAAAAGAGCTGCCCAAGAAACACTTGTCTCTCCCGGCCATAGGGAGCGCGTTCGCATTTGTAATTATGATGTTCAATATACCGGTGCTGGGCGGCGCGACGGGGCACGCGGTCGGCGGCGCTTTACTCGGGGTGCTGATAGGCCCTTGGGCGGCTATGATCTCCATTTCAATGGCACTGGCTGTCCAGGCGCTTGTTTTTGGTGACGGCGGCATCACAACGCTTGCGGCTAACAGTTTTGCTCTCGCATTTATCATGCCGTTTTCGGCTTTCTATATATTTCGTTTTGTGTCCGCTAAAGTCCAGCGGCTAGGCTTGCGCTGGCGGGCGGGCGCTTTTTTAGCCGGGTATGTCGGGCTGAATTTGGCCGCGTTCTTTCAAGCTTTCCTGTTGGGGATTCAACCGATAATAGCTACATCCGGAGGGAGACCTCTGTACGCGCCTTATCCGCTTCTAGTAACAATACCTGCCACAGCCGTCGCCAATCTGCTTTTCTTCGGCCTGATTGAAGGGCTGTTGACTGGCTCAGTCCTTGTCTATCTGGTGAAAAAAGAATGGTACGACTGGCCTGAGTTTGTGAAACCCGCGGTTCTTACCGGGGAAGAGGCTGGCGGATAATGAAAAAGAAGATCATCTTTGGAATCTTGGCTCTGGCGTTGTTGACCCCTCTGGGTCTAATCGCTCGCGGGTCTGCTTGGGGTGAATGGCGAGTCGGCGAGATCAAAGCCCTGGTTGGTTATGCCCCGGACGGCATGCGTTCTTTGGCGTCTCTGTGGAGCGCCCCGTTTCGAGGTTATGCGGTGCCCGGTTGGCAAACAGGGCCGGGGAGCGCTATAGGCTATATATTTTCAAGTTTGGTCGGCGTGGCTCTGATCTTTCTAATCTTTAAAGCGATCTTCTATTTCAGCGGCGATGACTCGGGTGGTGAGGGCAGACATGACAATACCTAGCTGGTTACTGGAGCCGTCAAAACCGATCAAGGCGTCTGGCCGCGGGCTGAAAAGAACGGCGGCGGATAAAGCTTCGAAAGAGGCGCGGGTGTTTCTCTCGGATTTTTTTCAGGGCACCGGGGACGCAGCTTGGGGAGGCTTTCTTCAAAGAGTTGATCCGCGGATTAAGATTATCGGCCTTGTCGGTATATTGATAGCTTTGAGCGCGACAAAAACACTTGATGTAATCTTCGGGGTCTACGCTCTAATTCTGATATTAGTTCTTTTTTCGGGCCTTCAAACGCTGGTGTTTTTAAGACGCACTCTGCTGCCCGCGGCCTTTTTTACGTTGCCTTTTGTCTTGCCGGCGACACTTAATATTGTGACGCCGGGCCGATCTGTCGTGAGCCTGATCAGCTTATCGAGTCAGCTTAAGATAGCTGGGTTGGTGTTCCCATCAAAGCTGGCGGTCACCGACACGGGGCTGGTTGTGGGCGCGATTTTCTTCGCTCGCGCGCTAACTATGTTATCAGCCACGACCTTGATGATTCGGACAACGCCGGTAGACAAGGCCCTCGCCTCATTAGCAGCCTTGGGCCTGCCAAACTTCGCGGTCGCGACTCTGAGGATGGCCTATCGCTATCTATTTATTCTGGTGGATTTGGTGGACAACATTTATATGGCCAAGAAAAGCCGGACTATCAGGACAGGTGCTAAGAGAACCGAGCGTCAGTGGGCGTCAGGTCGCATTGTGTGGACGTTCAGGAGAAGCATGGATCTGAGCGATGACGTGACGATGGCCATGATTTCACGCGGTTGGAGCGGTGAATATAGGTCGCTGCCTCTACCTGCTCTTACCAGGTACGATTGGCTGGCAGCCGGATGTCTGGTTATGTTTGGGATTGTCTTAACGGCGGCGATTATTTAATGGATGAAGTGCTTTTTGATCTGCGAGAAATATCTTTTGTCTACCCAGGGGGGCGTGCCGGTCTAGATAACATAAATCTGTCTATCACGGCCGGGGAGCGTGTGGCTCTGTTGGGCCCCAACGGTTCCGGCAAATCGACGTTGTTGAAAATATTAGACGCGTTAATCTTTGCCAACATGGGTTCGTTTAATGCGTTTGGCAGGTCGATCACTGAGGAGCTGCTTGAGAGCGGGGATTTCGCCGCTAATTTCCGGCGGCAGGTCGCTTTTGTTTTTCAGGATTCAGACACCCAGCTCTTTTCCCCGACAGTTCTGGAAGAGGTGTCGTTTGGCCCGCTGCAGCTTGATATCACGCCTGAAGCTGCGGCTGATCGCGCCGTGGAAATCCTTAAAATGATGGAAATATCCCATTTGGCGCAGGCGCAGCCCCATCAACTAAGCGGGGGCGAGAAGAAGAAGGTCGCTCTGGCCGGCAGCCTGGCGATCGGGCCGGATGTTATCTTACTCGATGAGCCCACGAGTAACTTAGACCCGAAAACAAAAAACTGGTTGATTGATCTGTTGGTTGAACTGGGATCAGCCGGCAAAACCCTGGTTCTGGCGACCCAGGATTTAGATATTGCCGCCGTGTTCGCAAGCCGCATCGTGATTCTGGACAACAGCCACGCGATAGTCGCGGACGGCGATCCCAACAGTCTTCTGGCCGATCGGGAACTGCTTGAGCGCGCTAATCTTATTCATGAGCACTGGCACGATCATGACTCCGGTGGTCACCACCATCCCCATGCTCATTATGACGAACATGAGCATAGCCACAACAGGGACAAATCAACCCCTCAGACAGGCCGTAAGGCTCAAAACCAAAGAGAGGATTGAGTTTACTATCGTCTGATCACTATGATAATATGTTCTCGTTACGTAGAGAAGCGCCTTTCAAGAATGGCGCTTTTGAAAAGTGTAAGTTCCAGGTGCCTGGAGCAGCAACATTAGTAAGGCTTCAGGAGAATAGGGAAGGCCGTTGAATTCGGCCACGGACCCGCCACTGTAATAGGCCAAAGAAGGGCCTTAAGTCAGGAGACCTGCCTGGAGGATGACAGCCTTCGCGGACTGAGGTGACAGAGATGAACACTACTTAAATTTTATTTATCCTCGCGCTCAGCGCTGAGGTTTTTTTATTCCCCAAGGCAAAAAAAACAAAGGAGCAGAAAGTGAAGAAACAGATTAAGTGGATGGTCTTGACAGTAATGGCGGCGCTACTGGTTTTGACAATATCGAGCTGTAAGAAACCAGAGGAAAATGTATCCGGCAAAAGCAAGTCTGGTAGTGGTTACCCGATCACTGCTAGGGATGGCGTCGGGCGAAAAGTAGTTATTAAGAAGCCAATTGAGCGGATAGTCTCATTATCTCCCTCCAACACCGAGATTTTGTTCGCTCTTGGTTTGGGAGACAAGGTGGTGGGCGTCGATGATTTTAGCGACTTCCCCGAAGAAGCCAATGACAAGGAAAGAATTGGCGGCTTCGCGAATCCAAACATCGAGAAGATAGTTGACCTCAAACCTGACCTGGTCCTGGCTGACGCGACCTTGCAGGCAAAAGAGGTGGCCGCGCTGAAAAAATTAAACATAATCGTTTTTTCACTCGATTCGAAGCGTTTAGAGGATGTCGTCAGTGCCATCACCAAAGTGGGGAAGATTACCGGCAGCGACGTTCAGGCTAAAATAAAGACAGACGAAATGACCGAGCGAATTGACAAAGTTATCGCCAAAACACGCAGATTGATGACAAGGGATCAACCCAAAGTCTTTTTTGAGCTCTACAATGAGCCCTTAATGACCGTCGGCCCGTCTAGTTTTATTGGAGACATGATCTCGTTGGCTGGCGGCGACAACATCACCGGGTCGACCAAAGAAGAATATCCACAGTTCAGCCTGGAGACATTGATAGCCAGGGACCCGCACGTATATCTGGCGGCCTCCGGCAGCATGACCAACCCCGGTGACCTAAAAAATAGGCCGGGCTGGGAGAACTTATGGGCGGTCAAAAACGACGCGGTTTTTATTTTGGATGAGAACATTATAAACCGCCCCGGACCGCGTGTCGCTGAAGGTCTGGAACTTGTGGCTCGCGCAATACATCCGGAGCTTTTTAAAGACTAGTCGCTTTGACAGAATCATCGAGGAAAAAATACTATTTGATTCTTTTCGGATTGTTAGTGGCTCTAGTGGGAGCCGTGATGATCGGCGTTTCCATTGGCGCCGTGCGGATCCCCGTGATATCTGTCGGCGCTGTTTTTCTGAACAGGATGTCCGTCGTTCAGGCGTCTGGACCGGGCGCGGTGCCGAGTACCTGGGAGACGATTATTATGGATGTCAGGTTGCCGCGGGTGATATTAACAGCTGTCGTTGGCGCGGCACTGGCCACAGCTGGGGCCGTTTTCCAGGGCTTATTTAAGAACCCGATGGCCGACCCATATGTCATCGGGGTGTCGTCAGGCGCGGCCCTTGGTGCCACAGTGGCGGTTATGCTTGATGTTGGCGCTGTTTCTTTAGGGTTTTATACTGTGCCCGTCATGTCGTTTTTGGGAGCGTTAGCGGCAACCTTCATCGTTTACCGGCTAGCCAAAGTTGGCGGCCGCATACCCATTTCAACGCTCTTGTTGTCAGGGCTGGCGATCAGCTCGCTGTTGAGCGCCGTTATGACTTTTATAATGGCCGGCTTCGGCAAGGATCTTCACTCAATTATCTTTTGGTTGATGGGCGGTCTGTCGGCTCGCAACTGGAGCCACGTCAAGATGGCTCTGCCTTTTTTTGCCATAGGGTTCCCGATCGCGCTGGTTTTCGCTCGTGACCTGAATATCATGCTTCTGGGTGACGAGAAAGCGCTGCACCTAGGGATTGAGGTAGAGCAAGTTAAAAAGATTTTATTGGTTTCCGGGGCGATGATGGCCGCCGCCGCGGTCTCGGTGAGCGGGCTGATCGGTTTTGTCGGTCTGATGACCCCGCACGCAGTGCGCCTGTTAGTCGGGCCCGATCATAAACTACTACTGCCTGCCTCGGCGCTGGGAGGGGCGATATTCCTGATCTTCGCCGACATTCTGGCCCGGATTTTACTGGCGCCGACCGAGATACCCGTTGGTGTAATAACGGCTTTGCTGGGGGCGCCTTTCTTTATATATCTCCTGAGGATGAAGAGAAAGGTGCTCATATGAAAGTCAAAGTGGATCTGCGGGATCTCTCAACATCATATGATGGGCGCCGTGTTTTAGAGAAGATCAATTTTCACGTTAATGAGGGCGATTTCCTAGGTGTCATCGGCCCCAACGGCAGCGGCAAAACTACGCTTTTGCGAACGATCGGGGGAGTCCTAAAGCCCGACGGGGGCGCCATAAGTCTGGATGGCGTCGATATCCACAGCTTAAACCGGCGTGAGGTGGCCAGAAGCATGGCTACGGTCGCACAGGAAACCAACTTCAATTTTGCTTTCACGGCCTTCGACATTGTTTTAATGGGCAGAGCGCCTCATGTGGCCAGATTCAAGATGGAGGGCGGTGACGATCTGGCCATGGCCGAGCAGTCCATGAAGAAGACCGAAACCTGGCATCTCGCTGATCGCCCTATAACTGAATTGAGCGGCGGCGAAAAGCAGCGCGTCATAATAGCGCAGGCTTTGGCGCAAAAACCGCGCCTGTTGTTGCTCGACGAACCGACCGCTCATCTCGATATACATCACCAACTGAAGATACTTAACCTGATCAAAACAGAGAATGAAGAGGGATTGGCTGTCATTGCTGTCTTTCACGACCTCAATCTGGCCTCCCGGTTTTCAGATTCTCTTGTTCTGGTGGACGCGGGTCGCATTCATACTCTGGGAACGCCTGATGAGGTTTTGACAGTCCGAAACGTTAAGGAGGTTTTTAAAGTCGACGCGCACATCAACGAGCATCCAGTCACCAGCGAGATATATATCTATCCTATTTAAATTGTTTGCGATGGCGCTGTTTTAAGTGTATAAATAAGTGAACAGTAAATGGAAGCTGCGGGAGCCCGAACAAGGGCTGAGAGTCCGGCTTGAAAGCCGGAGACCGCGTGAACCTGTTGGATAATGCCAGCGTAGGGAAGCTCTTTAGAAAAGCGCGTCGCTGGCGCGCTTTTGTGTTTTCCAAGAACGGGTTCCAAAGGAGAAGAAGGAGAAAATGGAGAAGAAGCTGAACGCGAAAACAATTGCTCAGGTCGGCATCACGGTCGCACTGGCGGCGGTTCTGAACCTCATGCCGGTTTTTAAGATGCCGCAGGGCGGGAGCGTCTCTTTGGATATGGTGCCGATATTGTTTCTGGCTTTTTACCGCGGGCCAATGTTGGGCATCCTGGCTGGAGCGGTTTTTGGGATGGTCGATTATACTATCGACCCGTTCTTTGTTCATCCGGCGCAACTGATACTTGATTATCCGTTGGCTTTTGGTCTTGTCGGCATGGCCGGTTTTGTTCGCGGCAACACCCCGGTAACAGTGGCAACAGGTGTAATCTTGGGCAGTGCCGCGCGATTCTCTGCCCACCTCATCAGCGGCGTTATCTTCTTTGCCAGCTATGCCCCGGAAGGTCAAAATGTCTGGCTTTACTCGGCGGTTTATAATGGTTCATATATGTCGGTGTCAACATTGGTCGCGATTCCGATTGTCTATACTCTACTCAGGGCTTTTGGTAAGACCGGGAGGCAGATGAGCGATTGAAGCTGTAGTTGTCACAGGTGGGTCGCTAGGAAACCATGGATTCTATCGGCGTTTAATTAAAGCGCACGATTTGATAGTCTGCGCTGATAGCGGCGCTGATCATGTCCGCGCCCTGGGTTTAAAGCCCCACCTGGTTGTCGGCGATTTTGATTCGATCTCAACTGACACACTCGCTTGGCTCAAAGAGCAGAATATCACCCTGATAAAGTTTCCGGTGAAAAAAGACAAGACCGATTGTGAATTGGCCATCGACGAAGCCATAAAATCGGGTGCCCACAGCGTCACTTTGACAGCGACTTGGGGCGGGCGGTTTGACCAGACGTTATCCCACATATTTTTGCTTAAATATGCACACAAAAGGGCAATTTCCTGCTATATTAGTGAGGTAACGGGTGATATTCACTATGTCGATAATCAACAAGATATCTATGGAAAGCCTGGAGATATTGTCAGCGTAATCGCGACTGAAGAAAGCCGTGGACTCAAGATAAGCGGTTTTAAATATAAGATGACAACCGGCGATTTAAGTGTCGGCGATACATTAGGGATTAGCAATGTTTTGCTCGGCACCAAAGGAAAAGTGGAGCTGGCGACCGGGTCGGTGTTGGTTATCCACATACGAGGGAACGATGATAAAGCAAGCAAGTTTATTGACGATCGGAGGGTTTGATCCTCGCGGAAAAACCGGCATAATCGCAGATAGAAATGTACTCATGGGTCTGAATTTTGAGCCGGTCAATATAGCAAGCGGGATCATTTTGGGGCCGATCGATATGGCCTCTATAGACAGAGAGACATTCGAGCGTCAGCTTGAGGTCTCAGTCGACATACGCAAAGTTCAAGCTATTAAAACAGGTATCTTGGCAAAACGCGGAATTATCGAAGCAATCTCAACGTTTCTCGAGGATCATAAGGAGAATTTGCCGCATCTGGTGGTGGACGCGTGCGTCGACGCAAACGAGGAGACGTCAATGTTAACTAGCGGCGCGATATCCTTACTGAAGATGCGTCTTTTGCCGCTTGCGACTTTGACAATCGCGTACTTAAGTGAGGCGGAAAGGCTGGCCGGTATCGAGATAACTAAGGTCCAGCAGATGAAGGAAGCCGCAGAGGCAATCCATATTTATGGATCGAAATTCGTTTTAATCAAAGCCGATAAAAAAATCGAGAATGAGCAGGTCGACATCTTGTATGACGGCCATGAGCATCAGTTTTTGTTCACAAAGAACGCTTTGGGCCAAGATATGCGGGCAGCGCGCGATATTTTTTCTTCTGGAGTCGCCGCTTATCTTGCGAAGAACTATAGGCTCAAGATGGCGGTTGAGTCGGCCAAAGATCTGACGACACCGGCGGCGCGTCTTATTGGCCGGGAGAGGCCGGCCTAGCGAGAATAGCGTGTTTTTCGGCTGCTTAAGCATGGTGAGAATAGGAAGAATTTCTACGTATATACGCCCCGGTGGTCGATGAGTAACTTATGACTATGAAATGGCTGATACTTGATCTGATTTTTCTGGCAGTGGCGACCGGCTTGTGGGTTAGGGCTGGTGGTTCAATAGTTTCCGCGGGCTCCATATTTTTCCTGCTATTTTTTCTACTCTTAATCGGTCAATGGCGGTTTCCGGCCAAAAATAATGACACGAAACATCCGGAGATCAAACCCACTGATAAGCCGAAAACACAAAATACAATCGTCGCCCGCACAGATGGTGCCGGAATTGAGACGCACAGCAGGCCCTCGGGATTAGCGGCGCAGTCCTCGCTACTTGAAGCAGTCGGCCGTGAAGCCATCGCCGGTCAGAACCTGAAGCTGATAGGCGGACGGACCCTGGATTATCTCAGTCGCTATATGCGCGCCGAAACTCTTCTTTTTCTCACCGACAAGAGGAGCTCTCTAGAGGTTCTCGCGGCCCGCAGTCCAGATGCGGATGATCTGATAGGTAGCGTATTCAAGACTGAGGGCAATCTCGCGGCCATCATTGCCGACGAAAAGCCCGTCTCTCTTAACATGCCGAACATATCTGCTGAATTAAAGCTCGAAGCCGATGAGGGGCTGACCGGCAAGCTGGCAGCGCTTGGAAACCTGTCTCTTTTACTCATAGGCGTGGGCACGGCCGGGATGGTCGTGTTGGCAAGCCGGACCCCGGACGCTTTCACAAAAGTTGATGAAGTCGCTGTCGAAGGGGTGGCGTTTCAGCTCGGCTATATAGTCGATAACATCAGGGAGAACGAAGATCTTCGACGCTCGGTTGACGAATTAGACAAACTTCTTGGTTTCATAAACAAAACAGATATGAGTGAGGATCTTTCGGAGGCGCTGACTTCCGGCTTGGAGTCGGCAATTGAGATCAGTCAGTCAGATAATGGCTCATTCTTTTTGTTTGATAAGAAAAATGAGCGGCTGGTACTCAAAGCGGCTGTGGGATTGCCGGAGTCGGCGACGGCTTCGGAGATAAACATCGGTGAGGGCATTGCAGGTTGGGTTGCGAATCACCGCCGGTCCATTGTGATCAAAGATCTGGAAAACGGTCAGGCAGAGTCGGCGGGCCTGAGCCCATCAAACGCGGCTATTGCCTTGTCTATTCCGGTCTTGGTGAGCGATAATCTAGTTGGTGTCTTGAATCTGGGCTCAAAACGCCCGGAGCATGATTTTGATACAAAAAGCTTGACCAGAGTTGTCAGGCTTCTGGGTCAGATCGGTACGGCCGTGATGACCAAGGAATCGGGTCAAGGATGGCAAAGTCTATTTATGGAAACGATTCGAGGACTTTCGCAAATCATCGAATCGCGCGATCCGTTCAGCGTCGGCCATGCCGCTATGGTCGCGAAATACGCGCTGGATTTAGCGAAGTCTATGAAGCTTGAAGCGAAAGAATTCCGGGATATTGAGATTGCCGGTCTTCTGCACGATATTGGGGCGGCCGGGATTACTGATGGAATCTTCCGGCTTGATCAACCGTTGAGCAGCGTTGAGAGGTTGTTGATACGGAGCCATCCAAGACTCGGAGCCAAAGCACTGGCTGACATTCCCAGGTTGCGAAGGGTCCTCCCGCTTATCTTGCATCACCATGAGAATTTTGACGGGACCGGCTATATCGATGGTCTTAAGGGTGAAGAGATTCCATTGGGCGCTCGGATATTGGCAATTGCCGAAGCCTATTCCGCGATGCTGTCGGAAAGACCATATCGCCGGGCCAAGTCTAAGGCGGAAGCTATCGATGAACTGAAGCGTGGAGCCGGGACACAGTTTGATCCCCACATCGTCTATGCTTTCTGTTCGTTAGTTGAATAACCTTAGAAGCTCAACTTCTATGGATCTACATGCTGGACCATCCGGCGCCTAGATATCCTAAAAACAGCAACAATAAGCTCAAAAGCAATAGCCAAAGCATCGATAATGCGACAAAAACACCAATGAGTAATGTGCCGACTGGCGAAAGCTTGTGAAGCTGGTTTAAGCCATATACCTGCAATGTCAATGCCCAAACAATTGACACCGCAAGTAAAAAAAGCTGAATTAGGATGATAATGCGGCCCAAGTGTTCATTTGCCATCAAAGCGACTGGATTATCCGGAAAAGGCATAATTAGGAACAAAGGTGTGCTGCCGTAAAACCAAGCTTTTACGGTTCTCACTAGGGTACGCTTGCGGTTCGCGAGAAATATGAACAGATGGCTTATGGCTGCGGCAAAAAATACATAGATGAGGATAGAAACGCCGCGAAAAATGCTTTGATACAAAACATCTGTTGCTGTCAGCGATGTTTCAAACTTCTTGAAATCCCAAACACCGAAGAAAATCGCGCTTTGAAATATGAGTTGTGAAATAACCGCAAACAGCAGTACGACTATCGCGGCTGATTTTGCCATATCCGAAGCCGGAAGATCGCCGATCATCGAAAATGCTTTTCTTGGTCTAGTCAGGACAGCCAAGCTGTTCTTAAAAAAACTCATTATTCTAGTGCTGATTTCGGTGGCGAGTATTTGCCATAATTGTTACTCAGATAGTAGCGCAATGAGTAGGCACTCGCCAACACAGGTATGTGGTTATTGAGATGTAGTAAATATCAGTGAGGCAAAGCCACTAGAAGTTCAGCGTCCATAAAAGTTTTAAGCTTTGACGACTTTATTTGCTTTCAGGCACTTTGTGCAGACATCTATCGCCTTGATAGATCCATTTTTCTGACGAACCCGTACCCGCTGGACGTTTGTGCCCCATTTTTTAGGGGTTTTCCTGTGTGAATGACTGACGTTGTGTCCGAATGACGGAATTTTTCCGCATATTTCGCATTTTTGAGACATGATGCCTTTCTATACCCACGCACTTGGCCTTAAGAACCAACGTATCCTAGCATAACCAGGTTGCGTGGGCAAGTTCCAGGCCGAGTCTGCTATCATTTACTATCATGACAAGAACCAAACCTGTGCCACTGGATATTTTGTCCCTTGAAGATGTTGAGGGTGTTGGCCCTAAGCTTGCCGAGGTTCTCAACGGGATGAATATCTCGTTTGTAGCTGATCTGCTTGAGCATTATCCCCACAGGTACCTGGACTTAGGCACAGTAAAAAAGATCGGGTCAATCCGAGAGGGCGAAGAGGTCACTGTCGTCGGCAAGGTTATGGATGTCCAGAAGCGCGCTGCCCGCCGAGGTCGTATGACTATACTGAGTGTCGCTGTTTTTGACGGCACGGGCTACATTAGCGCGATATGGTTCAACCAAAATTATATTGCCAACAAGCTGGTGATCGGGACAACCGTTGCCTTAAGCGGGAAGGTTATCCGGCGGTTTAATCAACTGCAGATGACGAGCCCCTTCTACGATATTGTCGGTGAGCCGGGATCAAAAAATACCGGTCGAATTATTCCAGTTCATCCGGCGACGGCGCGACTGTCGACTTCCCGGTTTCGCCGTTTAATAAGTAACGCTCTTAAGCAATATTCCCACGATATTATCGAGACATTGCCCGGTAACATCAGAGAGAAATATAGTTTGCTCGGGCTCAAGGACGCCCTGTGTCAAATTCATTTTCCCGAGAGCATAGAAAAGCTTAAGAGGGCCAGAGAACGCCTTATTTTTGACGAGCTCTTCAGGCTGCAACTAGGCCTGTCTTTGCGTAGGCGATATATGACCCTGGGTGTTATCGGTATAGAGCACAAGATAAAAGGACGGCTGCTCAACGACTTCTATGCCGACCTGCCTTGGTCGCTAACGAGCTGCCAACAGACCGCACTCTTGGATATCCGCCGGGACATGGAGTCGCCCAGGCCGATGCACCGGTTGCTCTTGGGCGAAGTCGGTTCGGGAAAGACTGTTGTCGCCGCGGCCGCGATGCTCATGTCGGTCGGCGGCGGGCGGCAAGCCGTTATTATGGCTCCCACCGAAGTTCTGGCCGAGCAGCACTACCGGAAACTGAGCGGACCATTTGAAGCTCTTGGTCTCAAATCGGCATTAATTCTTGGCAGTCAGACCGGGTCCAAGAAGAAGGCCGCTTTGGAACTGGTAGCTCAAGGCCGGGTTGACATCGTGATCGGAACGCACGCCGTGATCCAGGAAAAAGTCGACTTCTCGCGTTTGGGATTGGTCGTCATCGATGAGCAACACCGGTTTGGCGTGCGCCAGAGGCTCGATTTGAGGGCCAAGGGGAACAATGCCGACATGCTGGTCTTGACGGCCACGCCGATCCCCCGGACACTGGCTTTGACGCTCTATGGGGATCTTGATATATCTATGTTGACAGTAAGGCCGGGAGGGAAATCGGTCGCCGATCAAATTGAGACGAAATATATTAAAGAGAGCCGGCGCGACCAAGCCTATCAGCTTATCCGGCGCGAAGCCGCGGCCGGACGTCAAGCCTATATTGTTTGTCCGCTAATCGATGAGTCGGACAAACTGGAAGTTAAATCAGTTCTTAGGGAAGCTGAACACCTAAAGACTAAGGTCTTTCCGGATCTAAAAGTCGGCATACTCCACGGGCGGCTGTCTTCGGATGAGAAAGAGGCGGCCATGCGGGCCTTTCGCGACGGCCTGTTGGATATATTAATAGCCACGACCGTAATTGAGGTTGGCGTTGATGTGCCCAAGGCGACGGTGATGATGATCGAGCACGCTGAAAGATTCGGTCTGTCTCAACTGCACCAGCTGCGGGGCCGGGTCGGTCGTGGTTCCTGGTCGTCTTATTGTTTGCTCCTCGGGGACGTTAAGACAGAGGAAGCCCGAGCCCGTATCAAGGCCGTGTTGACTACTTTCGACGGTTTCAAGTTGGCCGAGGCCGACCTGAAGATAAGGGGCGAGGGGCAGTTGTTCGGCTTGCGGCAATCAGGGCTGCCCGATCTAAAGCTCGCGAAGCTCGCCACACACACCCAGGTCTTGGAGCTTGCCAGGCGAGAAGCGCTCGCGCTAGTCGAGAAAGATCCGGTACTTAAAGACCCGGAACATAGACCGCTCAAGGCCGAGCTCAAGAGGCGGTTTGCCGGAAACCTCGATTGGTTGATGAGCGGATAACTTCGAAAGAAAACGACAAAACCTCTGGCAAAATGAACAAAAAAACGCGGAAATGTTGTATAATACCTGTAATAGTTGGTGCTGCGGCTTTTATCTGCGCTAGATAAAATCGGTCTGGATAGTCCCGCGCCTTCAAAATTGGCGTTTAAAACGAAAAGCAATCATGATGTCATATAAAATAACCCAAACCCGATACCCGTTGATCCTTACCATCATTCTTCTCAGTGTCTTTCTTGTGCTGGTTGGAGCGACACGCTCAGAGGCGGCCACCTCGTATCAACTTGAATATGAATGGGGCAGCTTTGGTCGGGGAGACGGTCAATTCGATTACCCCAGTGATGTGGCGCTTGACGCCGGCGGAAATGTCTATGTGGCTGACCGTCAGAACACTGGCGGTATCTCAACCTGGGGGCGTATCCAGAAATTTCAGAATAATGGTCTTTTTGACACTAAGTGGAATGTGGGTGGATTCGCTAATAAGCCGACCTCGATAGATGTTGGCCCCTCGGGAAATGTTTATGTTACGGAAAATGTTTTTTGGCATAAGGTATTAAAATTTGATAGCACCGGCACCCCGATAACATCATGGGGCAGTCTAGGCGCTGCCGACGGCCAATTCTTTCGGCCAGTCGGGATAGAGGTTGACGGGAACGAGAACGTCTATGTGACCGATTACTGGGAAGACCCCGATACAGCGCGGATTCAAAAGTTCAACGGTATTGGCACGCATCTTCCGCCTACATGGGGAACTCTTGGAATAGGGCAATATCAGCTTATTAAACCGTCTGGAATCGCCGTCGATGCTTACTACAACACCTATGTGGTCGATTTTGAGAACAACAAGGTCGTTAAATATGATTCGAATAGAAATCCATTGACTGAATGGGGATCGTTTGGTAGTAACAACAGCCAGTTCGATGGACCGGAGGGAATCGCCATCGACAGCAGCGGTTTTGTTTATGTCACCGACGGTGGTAACAATCGAGTGCAAAAGTTCGATGCCAACGGCCAGTTTATCAAGATGTGGGGAGCGCCCGCGCCGGACATCAACACATTTATGCCGCGCGGAATCGCGGTTGACAACACCGGTCTGGTTTTCGTCAGCGATGTTGTAAACAATAAGATTAAGGTTTTTAAAGAGAAGACCGCGGTTGTCCCGCCCACAGGCAGTGTCCTGATCAACGGCGGTGCCGCAAGCACAAACAATAGTGGTGTGAGTTTATCGCTGTCATCGGTCGACAGTGGAGGTAATCCGCCTGTCTTTATGCGTTTGTCCAATAATGGCATTACTTGGCCCTACGGCTGGGTAACTTATAAACAAGTCTTTGGTTGGATCCTAAAGGGCAATTTTGGCACAAACACGGTTTTCGCGCAGTTTAGAGACGCCTCTGATCTTAGGTCGGCTATAGTTCAGGACACCATTAATCTTACCGTCGGCACGAATCCTCCTCCCGGCAATACCCAGATCACGCGCGTAGAGTTGAAGGCGCCGCGTCTGACTACCAGATATCACAATCGAACAGATTTTAAGGTGTCATGGAAGGCAGTCGGGACACTCCCGCCCGGGGGCATCACCGGGTATGATGTTAAATATAAGATCAATCGTCGGAAAAAGTGGGTCCCCTGGTTGACGAACACGCGAAAGAAAATCGCGCGTATGAAAGGCAGGCCGGGCCAGACTTTTCGCATGAGAGCCAGGGCGCACGGCGCCGACGGTAGCACCACCAAATGGTCAAAGTCCATGGCAACGGTCATCCCTCAAGACAACGGCACCGGCATCTATAAACGGAGGGGTTTCGGGGTGTCGATTAAGAAGAAGAAGGGGTCCCGAACTTACTTGAACACGATCAGGCGCTCAACTCGCAGAGGCCATTATGTTACATATCGTTTCAAGGGCAAGGCTGCCTTTGTAATAGCGACAAAAGGACGTTATTATTCCATGGCCGACATTTATGTGAACGGCAGGTTTATTGAGAGGGTCAACGGGTTTTCACATCGCACGCGCTATAGGAAAGTTCTTTGGGGAAAATCTTGGGGAAAATATCGCACTCGCACCATAAAGATAGTCAACGTCGGGAACAAAAGACGCATAGACCTTGATGCCCTCGCGGTGCTGCGTTAACTCGGATATATATATCTCCCGGCAACGGCGTTCTTCTGTCACGAGTATAGTTTCAAATAACCTTGTTCTCATCCTGTCTGTCTCGCAATTTCAATATCTTATACCATGAGAGTTATTTCCGGTACAGCTAAAGGGAGGCGACTGTCGGCGCCCAAGGGGCAAAAAGTGAGACCGACAGCGGACCGGGTCAAAGAAAGCTTGTTCAACATTCTCGGGAATCGTGTGACCGGCGCGAAAGTGCTTGATCTATACGCCGGCACAGGGGCGCTCGGGATAGAGGCGTTGAGCCGGGGCGCGGCTTCAGCGTTTATAGTCGATAATGATGTTATGTCGGTCGAAATTATCAATCGCAATCTTGTGGCGACAAAACTGGAACAATCTGCGACCGTCTGGAGGCAGTCCTCTCTACACGCGCTTGACCGACTAATGCATGAAAAGGAAGCGTTTGATTTGATTTTCTTGGACCCTCCTTATAGAATTAATAAATCCGAGCTAGAGGTTGTGATGGGAAAGGCAGCCGAATGTTTAAGCATGCGCGGTCTGATGATTCTTGAGCATCAGTCTGGTCTGTTGGCGCTTGAGATGATAGAGAACCTGAACTCTGTGGACGAACGCCGCTACGGGGATACAGTCTTGAGTTTATTTGAAAAGCGAGAAAATTGATGCTTACAGCCGTTTGCCCAGGTAGTTTTGATCCGATTACGCTCGGACACCTTGATATTATCGAACGTTCGACATATATTTACGATAGAATAATAGTTGGAATCGCCGAAAATCCCAGCAAAGTGCCACTCTTTAGTCTTGAGGAAAGATCAGAGCTGGTAAAAGAAGCGCTAAAGCACCTGAAGAAAGTTGAGATTTTGCCGTTCGACTGTTTGCTGGTCGAATTCGCGCGGCAAAATAGTGCCAAAGTGATCGTCAAGGGCCTGAGGGCGATATCGGATTTTGAGCATGAATTTCAGATGGCTCACCTGAACGAGAAGCTTAATAGCGCTATCGAAACGATATTTATGATGGCCAGTCCGGAATGTATGTTTTTGAGTTCGAGCGCCGTTAAGGAAATCGCGTCTTACGGAGGAGCAGTGTCTGAGTTTGTGCCTCCGGCGGTTGAGAAACATTTAAAGGCTAAGTTTTTTAAGTAGGGCTAGTGGGGAAGGAGCAGTTCACTTGGATATTGTAGCGCTTGTCGACAAACTTGAAGACCTGGTTGCCGAAGGGAAAAAAGTCCCACTGACCTCCTCGGTTATGATCAACGAAGAAAAAGTATTTGAAATTATCGATGAAATACGTGCCAGCTTTCCGGATGAAATCAAGCAAGCACGGTGGATTGTAAAAGAGCGACAGGAAATGCTCGATGAAGCCGAAAAAGAAGCGACCAGGATTCAAGATGAAGCCCAGCAGAAAGCTGAAAGCATGGCCGCCGAGACAGAGATAGCCAGGTTAGCCGAAGAGCAGGCATCGCAGACAGTCGAGGAAGCGCAGGCAAAAGAGAGGGAAATCCGGCTCGGAGCGGAAGACTATGCTGACGAGATGCTGGCAAACCTAGAGGTCAATTTAGGCAAGCTTTTAACGGCTGTGCAAAGAGGTAGAGATCGTTTGCAGGGCAAGGCCGCCGAACCGCGAACTTAAGAAAGCGCCGTAATCTGCCCACTTTGGTTGAGACCTGCCGTCACTTTGAAGTCCGGTATAAAATCCACACCGAAGAGTGAAGTTTTCGGATACAGTTTCTAGGCCCAAAAAACCACAAGATCATCACTGAGCCTCACATCGCGCCGGATAGCACTAGAAACCCATCAAAGGGTATAGGGATTGCATGAAGCATTTATATATAGACGTCACGGCGATTCTGGATGAAATCGGCGCCGAGCAGACCTTTGCCGGAGAGGTTCCGATGGAGACGACAAAGCTTGGCGAAGAAGTTATTAAGTTTCCACGCCCGGCTGAACTGAACGCGACCTTGCGCAGTGTCGACCAGGGAGTGATGATCACAGGAGAGGCTTTAGGTCATATCGAGCTACGGTGCAGCCGGTGCCTGGAAGTGTTTGGTTTAGAAGAGAAGATAGGCATTGATGAAATAGTAATGGTGGATGCGCCTGAGGACGGCGATGACGTTTTCGCGATTGCAGACGGCAAGATCGACCTGGCCGCGATCGTTTATCAAAATCTGATTGTTGAAATTCCCATTCAACCGCTGTGTCGGGAAGCTTGCGCCGGTTTATGTTCCGAGTGCGGCAAAAGTCAAAACGATGAACCCCATGAGCATGTCAAAGACGAGATAGACGTGCGTTTGGCGCCTCTGAAAAAATATCTGAAAGAAAACAAAAGCTAGAAAGAAGATTACCTTGCGCATCTGTTCGCGGTACTGTCTGATGTTTTATCTGGTAGACGCCCATTGATTATCTATTAGAACTCTGGTAATATCTATCTAGTTCAGGCAAGTAGATGTGCGATAAACATGTACGCTATCGTTACCCTTGAGTGGCTAGTTGTCTGAATAAGCCAAGTCAGGGGTTTTTTTGTGTTGATAGGAGCAAACCATGTCTGAAAAAGGCACAGACAAACTGAAAGAAAAAAAAGCGGAAGTGATGCGAAAAAAGACCGGTATTAGCACAACAACGGTCGCGATTCTTTTCATAGTAGGCGCGATGGCCGTCGGGGGCTTTGCCATCACACGCAACGGCGCTCAAGCCGGCAAACAGGTTAATACGCCCAAAAAGGTTGAGAGGATTTCTATATCCGGGCCCATTGATTACACACAAGAGCGGATCGACATGAAAAAGATCTCATTCAAGACAGAAGGCAAATGGTTAACACTTAAAGTAAGTGATATCAAGAAAAACAAGATGGTCAGGTTTGAGTTTCGCTCTCCAAAAATCAATGTCAAGCAAAGAAACTTTGCTGGTGAGCCGCTTCTGCCGGTCATGGCAATAATCATGCCTTCCGGGGATTTGATGGTGGGCGTCAGCTACTGTGAGCCGTGTCGGTCAACTAAATTTCACACTGAACCCGATCTGAGCTTAACTTGTAACGTGTGCAACACTAAATGGGACTTGGAAAGTTTAATTGCCTGGTCAGGAGCTTGTATGCCGTTCCCGCCGGATGAGATAAAAGTAAAAGTCAAGGATGGTAAAGTTTGGATACCAAAGGCTTACTTGGAGAAATGGGAACCGAGGAAGGAAACTTAAGATGAATCTTGCCAATATAGACTTCGATAAGTACAATAACCTAATCTTTTATGACAATGAGGGCGAAGGGAGAGTCTAAGACTGTGACGAACATATTTAGATATCAAAGAGGTGATATAGCAGCGCAGAGTTTGACCGTACGTTGGTTAATGACAATCATGCTCACGCTGGCGCTGTGGGCTCTTCTTATTCCGAGCCCGGCGATGGCGGCCCCGGATGTCAGCTATGACACAATGAACATCAGGGTTCAGCCTGAATATGATGACCCGCGCGTGCTGGTTGTCGTGGAATCAGTTTTAAGTGGTGAAACAAAACTGCCGGCCAAGGTGGAAACAGCGCTTTCCAATAAAATGCCGGACGTCACTGTTGGAATGGCTTGCGAGGTGCCCGAGGGTCAGGGACATCGCTGCAAGGTTTATGAGACGAAAGAAGCTGGAGATTTTCAAGATTTAACATATTCAGTGGATACCGCTAGGAACCTTTTCCTGGAATACTACTATGATCCTTTCAAGGGCTCAAAAGAGGCTGAGAAAGGCAACAAGATCGTAACTTATGAATACAAAGCCTCAGCTCCTATCAAGCAGCTTGATATTCAGGTGCAAGAGCCGCTGAAGGCCACAGACTATAAGGTAGAGCCCGCGTCTGAGAATGTTTCAGAAGATCAGGAGGGTTTCAAATACCACACATATTCTTTCAGTGACGTAAAACCCGATGATGTAATGACATTTAATGTCAGCTATACGAAAACCGATAAAGAGCCTTCAGTTGTCAAGCCAATTGGGCAGCCGGTCAATAATGAGCAAGCGGCAGGTTCAGGGGAGGCCGGCAACTCAAACACTACGCGTTGGTTTATGTTCGGGATAATTCTCTTGGGTGTCACCGGCGGCTTAGGTATGTACTGGCGTTCGCAGACATCGGCCGCGGCTGAAGTAGCGACCCGACAAAAATCCAGGCCTAAGCCGAAAGGCTCAAAGAGCGCAAAAGGCTCTAAAGCCGTGAAAAGCCAATCAGGCGCCAAATCGAAAAAGGGCAAGTTCTGCTCAGAATGCGGCACCCGGATAGACGCCGATAACAAGTTTTGCTCTGATTGTGGCAGTGAGATTGGTTGAAGCCAAAACGCAAGAAGATAATAGCCGCAGTGGTTGCAGGGTTAGCACTGCTGAGCTTGCTGGTGATAGTTCTTCAGGGGAGCCCGGCGAATTACTGGATTACCCCGGCGGAGTTGAAGGCAAGAGGCGTAAACTGGAGCGGGCAGGCAAGAGTAGCCGGTCAGGTGGTCAGCAATTCTATGGATTGGGATCGGGAAAACAAGCGGATGGTCTTTAAGATACAGGCACAGGGAGAAAAAGAAGTTCTTCCAGTAGTTTTTCAAGGGTTTGTTCCCGACGGATTTATAAACCAGAGCCAGGTTATCGCTGAGGGCTCGATGAGCGGAGAGAACTTTATCGCCCGGAATTTACTTATGCGGTGTCCGGATAATTATCTACCTGAAAAAGCTGTGGGGAGCCTTTTTAAGGCCTTGAGGATTGAGGGACAGCTTTATCAATAAAATGGGCTTGATTGTTGGCCGACCTTGGAGGAGACGATGAGTAAGAAAAAAGTCAAACTGGTAATCGCAATAATGGTGGTAGTCGGGGGAATTGGCGCTCTCGTCTATACATCGATGGGGAGCACCGTGACCTACTACATGAAGCCGAGTGAGATTTTGGCGAAAGCGGCCAGTGATGGCGACTCTGTTTACGGAGAGCGAGTGCGGGTGGGCGGTATCATCGTCGACACGACAGTAAAGGGGAGCGCGGCCACCCGGAAGTGGAAATTCATGATCACTGACGGCGACGAAGACAAGATACTGCCGGTGGCCCTGAAGAAAACAGACGACAGCAATCGCATTATGGTCAAATATAAAGGCATCATTCCCGACACGTTCAGAGAAGGCGTAATCGCGATTGCCGATGGTTCCTTGGGTAAAGATGGTGTTTTTACAGCCGATACCGTATTGGCAAAATGTCCGTCTAAATACGAAGAAGCACAGCAAAAAGACGAAGAAATGGCAAAGAAAGGCGCAGCCGATAAGAAAGCGGGCCGGGCCGTTAAGGACAACGATTAGCATGAAGGGCGGTTATTTAGCTATATGAACACGATCGGGTATTTCTCACTAGTTTCCGCAATGGTCGTGTCGGTATACGCCGTCGCCATGTCTATCTATGGCAAGCTGGTAAACAAAAAAGCCATTATCGCCAGCGCGGAGCGGGCCGCCGTTTCTGTCGGCGGTTTCTTATTTGTGGCATCGGGCGCGTTGATGTATGCGTTCATCTCTCATGATTATTCTCTCAACTACGTTTACAGTTATTCTGACGGCACACTGTCTTTGATATATTTAATCTCCGGTTTTTGGGCCGGCAACCAAGGCTCGCTGCTCATGTGGGCTTTATTTATAGGGATTTTCTCGGCCATAGTTATCTGGCAGAATCAGCACAAAAACCGCGACTTGATGCCCTGGATAACGGCGATTCTGTCTGCGTACATCTTCTTCTTCACGAATCTACTGCTGTTTATGGCGAACCCTTTCGAGAAAATGCCATATCTGCCATTGGATGGCCGCGGTCTTAACCCGATGCTTGAAAATCCGGGCATGTATTTGCATCCGCCCACGACTTACCTCGGGTATGTAGGTTTCGCTATTCCATTTGCGTTCGCGATGGCTGCCTTGATAAGCGGGCGTCTGAGTGATATTTGGATACGGACGACACGAAGATGGACGCTTTTCGCCTGGTTCTTTCTGACGCTCGGTAACTTGGTCGGCGCGTGGTGGGCTTATTACACCCTTGGTTGGGGTGGATACTGGGCCTGGGACCCGGTTGAGAACGCTTCTTTCATACCCTGGTTGGTCGGGACAGCCTACCTGCATTCGGTCATGGTCCAAGAGAAGAAGGGCATGCTCAAGATATGGAACATGGCTTTGGTAATACTGACTTTCTCGATGACGATTTTAGGGACCTTAATCACCAGGTCCGGGATTATAAATTCGGTCCATACGTTTTCTCAGTCCGGTATGGGACCGTATCTTTTTGTGTTGCTCATAGCCACGTTAGTTTTTGGGTTCGGCTATTTGATCTATCGCCTGCCGCAATTGAAAAGTGAAAATGAGATCGACTCGATTATCTCTCGAGAAAGCGCTTTTCTCTTCAACAACCTGATTCTTCTGGGCATCGCTTTTACGGCCCTTTGGGGAACGATCTTCCCATTTATCTCCGAAGCTGTGCGGGGCGTTAAAGTCACAGTGGGGACCCCTTTCTATGATCAGGTAGCAGCGCCGCTGGGAATCGGTCTCCTTTTTCTCATAGGTTTCTGCCCATTGATCGCCTGGCGGCGGGCTTCTACCGAAAACCTACAGCGTAATTTCCTATATCCGCTGATCGCCAGCTTTATCGGCGGCGCTATTCTTGTCGCTTACGGAATACGTGAACCGATTGGGGCATTAATCATCGCTGTTCTTATTATTTTTGTTAACGCGACAATAATTATCGAGTTCTATCGCGGCACGTCCGCTCGCCACCGCATGAGAGGCGAAGGCTATTTAACCGCTTTTACTAACTTAATATGGAAGAATAAGAGGCGCTATGGCGGCTACATTATCCATATCGGTGTGGCCATGATATTCATGGCGTTTCTCGGCGGACCTTTTAAACTGACTGTTGAAAAGACGCTTAAGCCCGGCCAATCGCTTACCATAGGCAATTATAATGTTGTTTTTGAAGAGATGTTCGAGTATGAACAAGAGAAAAAGTTGACGATCGCGGCTACCATGGGTGTTTTTGACAAGAAGTCCAAGAAGCGACTGGGGACCGTCACCCCGAGAAAAGAGTTTTACGCGCCACAGCCCGGCGAGGAACAAGGTCAGCCTTGGACGCGTGTGGCTGTCCGCTCAAGCGCTAAAGAGGACCTTTATTTTATCTTTTCACCTGACGAAACAGGTCGGCAGGAAGCCGGCTTCAAGATATTTGTCAACCCTTTCATGAGGTGGATGTGGATAGCCGGTTTTGTTATGACCTTTGGCACTATCATTGTCATCTGGCCTGATGACGGCGAGAAGAGACGGATGACCATGATTTATTCGAGGGAGGCAGCTAGTGAGAAGGATAATGAGAAGGAAAAGGTTCTTAGTTAATACCGTGATCGCGGTGATCTTGTTGCTGGAGGCATTTGCTCTGCCCGCTATGGCCTTGGAAGTGAACGATGTGGCCGGAGAGTTCATCTGCAATTGCGGTTGCAACAAATTGCTAAGCGCGTGTGAGATGAAGTGTGGAGATCGGCTTCGGGGCTTTATCAGAGAGCAGATAGATAAAGGCTTGGGAAAAGAACAGATAATTCAGTTTATGAAGGTCAATTTCTCAGAAGCTCTCTTGGCTGCTCCTGAGAAAAAAGGGTTCAACCTGATGGCTTGGCTGACGCCGTTTGCATTTGTGGCGGTCGGCGCGGTCATCACTCGTAAGGTGGTAGCATCATGGGTGTCAAAGCGGCGAGATGACGATGACGGGGACGGGGACGATGAAAAAAAACCAACTAGATCGAAAGTGGATAAGAAATATGACAACAAAGTCGAAGAAGAACTTAAAGATTATGGGTGGTAGCGATGTCTGGAAATGAAATAATACCGTTGCTGATAATGGCTGCTATGCTGACCGGCGTGGCAATTTATGTCAGTCAGCCGCTTCTGCGGGCCAGGTCGGAAAGCCTGTTCGTAGATGATTTCGAGGAGACACCTTTGCAGCCTCTGTTGGTGCGCAAAGACTCGATTTATTCAGCCATCTCGGAACTGGAGTTTGACTATACAACCGGCAAATTGTCGATCGATGACTATAATGACCTAAGAGAAAAATACGCGATGCAAGCCGCTGAGGTGCTAAAGGAGATAGACGAATTTGAGGCCGGCGGAAATAGTGACCATGGGCGAAAGCGCAAAACAGCTTGTCCTGACTGTGGCTTTAATATCCTAAAAGAGGACCGGTTCTGCCAGAGTTGCGGGACCGAAATCACTTAAGCGTTTTTTTAGAATCTGTAGGGACTGTCCTGAAACCGTCCCCATTTAGGACAAGACTTGGAAATCGAAGTTCAAAAGCTAAATAAGTCATTTGGTCGTCGGAAAGTGCTTAAAGACGTCTCTTTTGGTGTTCCCAAAGGTGGTTTTCTCACCATTTTCGGCCCTAATGGAGCCGGCAAGACAACCCTGGTGAAGATTCTCTCAACGCTTGAGCAGCCGACAGACGGACAGGTGGCCATAGCCGATCTGGTCATGGGTGATGACCCGACTGAGATACGCAAGAAAATCGGGCTCATATCCCATAATCCGTTTCTTTATCTGGATCTAACCGCCTATGAGAATTTAGAATTCTACGCTACTCTTTATGGCGTCACCGAAATTAAGGAAAAAGCCGAAAGATTGTTGGAAAAAGTGGAACTGACGCATCGACGACACGATTTGGTGCGGACATTTTCAAAGGGCATGCAGCAACGTCTCTCTATCGCCCGCGCTCTGATCCATGAACCGGACATCATGTTTTTGGATGAGCCTCATAGCGGGCTCGACCCTCACGCCGTCGATATTCTGGATGGTCTTATCGAATCGATCCGGGGCGATCACACCTTCATTATGGTCACGCATAATCTCGATAAAGGGCTTTTGTTATGCAGCTCAGCGATGATCATAGAAAATGGCCGGATAATCTTCCATAAAGATAAAGGCGACATAGATTCCGAAGAGTTTAAGAATATGTATCGCCAGACTGTCAGGGGTGAACTTTGATGTTGCCGTTTCGGCAGTTCTGGGTCATTTTAAAGAAAGATATTCTGCTCGAGTTGCGGACAAAAGAGATGATCGTATCGATGCTTCTTTTTGTCATGTTGACTATGGTTATTTTTAACTATGCGTTCAGCGCCGAGAAAAATGATTTGACGACGTTCGGAGGAGGTTTGCTCTGGGTCGCTTTCATTTTTACGTCATTTTTAGGGCTTAATCGCTCGTTTGTTCATGAAAAAGATGAAGGTTGTCTGGAGGGGCTGTTGTTGAGCCCCGTTGATCGCTCGGTTATCTATGTCGCGAAGATGATGGGTAATTTGATCTTTATCACGGTTGTGCAGCTAGCGGCCGTGCCGATCTTCACAATATTCTTTATCCGATATCCGTATTATATCTACTGGAGCCATGTCTGGCCTTTTACTGTTGGCCTGGCTTTGAGCAGTTTCGGCATCGCCGGAGTAGGGACATTTGTCGCGACTCTGGCCGCCAACACTAAGCGACGGGACTTGTTGTTGCCAATTTTGGGGTTGCCCTTGCTCATGCCTGTTCTGGCGCCCGCCGTCATTATCAGCGGGACGATGATGGGCGGTCCGATAAGCGACAGAGCTGCTGAATTGGTCGCCAGCTCAATGCAAATCCTGATAGCGTATGATATAGTGTTTTTCATTGTAATCGCCATGATCTACGACTTTGTTTTGGGGGAGTGACGTTGTGTCTTTAAGAATTAAATTGATCTATTTGTTCGCTGGTCTCGCGGCTCTTCTGATGATGGGCGGGTTGATAGGTACATTTTTTGTCACCGCTCTCGAGGTTAAGGAGATCGGTTTCACTCAGAAGATATTCTATTTTCACGTACCAATGGCCGCGACCTCAGCCGTAGCTTTTGGTGTCACGCTAGTGGCTTCAATCGCGTATCTGGTCACGAAGAACTTAAAGTGGGACGTCTGGGCGTATGTCGGGGCCGAGCTTGGTTTGGCGTTTGGTTTCGCCCTGATGTTGATGGGGATTATCTGGCAGAGATCGACTTGGGGTGTCTGGTGGACATGGGATCCGCGTTTGACTAGCTACTTAGTGGTGGTACTACTATATGGCGCTTATTTTGTTCTCCGGGGCTCTGTTGAAACACCAACGGCGAGGGCGCGTTTCTCAGCGTCGATCGGAATTCTTGGGTATGTGACGGTCATATTTACGATGTTGTCGACGCGAATACTCCGCTCTGTCCACCCGGTCGTGTTCTCGTTGAAGGATTCGGGTGTTGAGCCGAACATGCTTTTTACATTTCTGATAGCGATGTTCTCCACATTCGCTTTGTTTGGAGCGCTCTTGTTGATCAAAGTAACGATCGAGAATTTACGTGAAGAAGTCGAAAATTTGAAGAATGAGATAGGGGGATAACTAGAATGGAACAAATTTCTTTAGAAACCGCGATAGGTTATGTCGCCGCCGCTTATATGGGCATCTGGATGATTTTCTTTGTGTATCTGGCGGTTGCCGCAAGTCGTCTCTCGAATCTGCGAAGACAGGTCGAGGCGCTTTCCGAGGCTGTCAAAGCCAAAAATATTAAAACCGATAAATAAACAGCTTAGTCGCGGACCCTTAGAGATTCTCTTTAACCCACTCTTTCGTTAGCGCGAAAGCTTCTTTCTTCGTTCTCACTCGGCCTTCAAGCCGGGCCTCAAGCAACATGCCCAAGACTTTACCTACGGTCGGGCCTGGACCAATGTGCAGGAAATCCATGATTTCTTTTCCATCTATCGGGGGGCGAATATCGGCGGACGCCTCTTGGGCCTCAAGGACGTCAACCCGTTTTTCCAGCTCGTCAAGCAGACGGGAATATTTTTGTGCTAGAGCCGGGTTTTGTGTGGTGCAGTCGGCTCTGACCAGCGTGCCAACGAGCGCGATGTTCTCGGGCCCGACTTCTCTGACATATTTACGGACAGCCTTATCTGTCCACCCCAACCTGTATGTGTGGAATCGCATATGAAAGTTGATGAGCGCTTTAATTTTCTCGATCATCTTGACCGGGAACCGCAGTTCTTTGAGCCGACGGCTCGCCATTTTAGCCCCGACTACTTCGTGGTGAAAAAAGTGAACACCGTCTTCATCGACGGTTTTGGTTTTGGGCTTGCCAATGTCATGGAATAAGGCCGCCAGACGAAGATCCAGGTCGGGAGGCGTGTTAGCAACCACTTGAAGAGTATGTTTTAAAACATCTTTATGCAGGTGAGATGGGTCTCGCAGAAGCGCTAAATTAGATAGCTCGGGAATGATGTGTTCTGCCAAGCCGGTGTTGACCATCGCCATGAGGGCCGGGCCGGGGTTCGCGGTCATCAGAAGCTTGGATATCTCGTCTCTGATACGTTCTTTTGAGACGATACTCAGACGGTTGCCCAACCTACCGATGACATCGACTATCTCCTCGTCCAAGGTTATTCCAAGACTGCCCATAAACCGCACTGCCCTCAGCATTCTTAAAGGATCATCAGTGAAGCTCTGCTCGGCGCCGAGCGGTGTCGACAGCCTCCCTGCCGCCAAATCCGAAATGCCATTAAACGGATCGACAAAAGTGCCTTCGGGTATCTTGACGGCCATGGCGTTTACCGTAAAATCCCGGCGCGATAGATCTGTCTCGATAGTCGCTTCAAAACTCACTTGGGGATGACGACTGTCTTCTGGATATGTCTCCTGACGAAAAGTTGTTACCTCAAGCTTACACTGGGCTTTAGAAAAGCCGATAGTGCCAAAAGCTATCCCAACCTGCCAAATATTGTCGGCGAACCCACGGATGACCGACAGGGTTTCCTCGGGCGAGGCGCTGGTGGCGAAGTCAAAATCATCATGAGAGCGTCCCACGAGAGCGTCGCGCACGCTGCCGCCAACAAGATAAAGCTCATGGCCGGCATGGGAGAACATCTCACCCAGGTTACGAATGATTGGATGATGTAGGAGCTCATCCATGCCCGCCTGTTTTTGTCCCGCGTCTCTCGAAGTGTCAGGTTTTTCCATCTTTTAAGAATTCTAGCAGAGGAGTCTTTCCTCTTCACGCATTGCGCTTTTTATGCTATTTCTATTGTAAGGCAGAGTAGGGATTACGCGTTAAGTGTCTGGGGATGGGACGTTGCCTCAGAACGAAGGATAGGTACATAAAAGAGTAACAGTTATCGCGGTGTGATCTCGCGTCCGCTAACATTTGTTTTAGGTGCCGACCTGGCTGTATGCTTTAAAACTGCGAACGGGCGACTCTTTGAAACTGGTGTTTGGTCTCTGCCCAAACTATAAAGGGCATAAGATGACTTTTGCGCCAGATAAAAGCGGTATGGCTCAGCGTTCCAAGAGTAGGCGACTGATCCCGGTATCAGCGCCGATATCTTGGCAATCACCCTTTGAAGCCTATCAAAAAGTTTACCGACCGAATTCGTTCCTGCTGGAAAGCGTGAACGGGCCCGAGCGAATAGCGCGTTACTCAATCATCGGGCTGGAGCCCCACACGATTTTTTCGGCCAAGGATCGCAAAATTCAAGTAACAGATATGTCCGGTGAAAGACTGGCCGACGGTGATCCCATAGAAGCTTTGCGTCAAGTCTATGGTCAGTTCAAAGTTGGTTCCAAAAGTCACTTCCGGGGGGCAGCCGCAGGGTATTTAAGTTATGACATCGGTCGATTTATCGAGTATTTGCCAAATCTCGCCCGGGACGACCTGGGCTTGCCCGACAGCGTTTTCCTGTTTTGCAGTCTGTTTATAGTATTTGACCATATTGAGCAAAAAGCTGAAGCATTGGTCATGGCCGACGATGACGGAACACAAGGCCTTTCCTACAGAGCGGCCCAAGAGCGTCTAAAGGCTCTTATCAAAGAGCTTGATGGTCCACTGATACCTCTTCGGGCCGGTATGGGCGGCCGGCAAACTCAATGGACCTCCAATTTAACCAAAGATCAATTCATGAGAATTGTTGATGAAGCCAAGAACTATATAAAAGCCGGTGATATTTATCAGGTCAACCTGTCGCAGCGTCTTGTTACACCGGTGGGCGCGTCACCGTTGGCAATCTACTCGATTTTACGCGAGCTGAACCCGTCGCCATTTGCCGGGTTTTTTGATTTCGGCGATTGGCATATGGTGGGTTGTTCCCCTGAGCGCCTGGTTAGCCTGGAGAATCGATCAGTGCAGACCAGGCCGATAGCCGGCACTATCAGGCGCGGGCACGATGAGCCTGAAGATCGCCACCTAAGGCAGCGCTTGATCACTGATGCCAAAGAACGTGCTGAGCATATCATGCTGGTTGATCTTGAGCGCAACGATCTCGGGCGTGTCTGTGAATATGGGACAGTGAATGTCGATGAGCTCATCACGACAGAAAGTTATTCTCATGTCACGCACATTGTCTCAAACATAACCGGCAAACTCAGGCGCGGTCTAGATATTTTTGATCTTATACGCGCGGTTTTTCCCGGCGGTACCATTACCGGTTGCCCGAAGGTGAGGGCGATGGAGATAATAGAGGAGCTTGAACCCGTTCGTCGTGGCGCTTATACGGGCTCGATGGGTTATCTGGGGTTCAATGGCGACATGGATCTCAATATTATTATTCGGACCTTGATTGTTAAAGACGGACTAGCCTATGTGCAGGCGGGGGCCGGAATTGTGGCCGATTCTGATCCGGAAAGAGAGTATTATGAGGCCCTGCGCAAGGCCGAGGCTTTGATTCAAGCGACGACTTTAGCTGAGGAGCGACACGGGTGCTTGCCTATATAAACGGCTCTATAATTCCAGGTGAGAAGGCAGTTGTTTCTATTAATGATCGCGGCTGGCTCTACGGCGACGCTGTTTTTGAGACTATGCGAACGTATAGCGGCCGGGTGTACAAAGCCATGGATCATTTTGAGAGGCTCAGACAGTCAGCTGAGCTTGTGGGGATAAACTTGTCCATGAGTGAGCAGGAACTTTCAAACGAGGTTGATCGTCTGCTCGCGGCCCAAGCGCCCTCGCAGGATGTGGCTATACGGGTGACCGTGAGTCGTGGTGTCGGCGGCGTCGGGATTTATCCGCCCGAGGCGCCTGAACCTACAGTCGTTATCCAGCTGCGCGACTTGCCACACTACTCGCCGGCCACGTTCACGAAAGGCTGGTCGCTTGTGATAGCCAAGACTCGGCGTAACGATACGGAGGCTATCAACCCTCGGATCAAGTCAGCTAATTTTCTCAACAATGTTATGGCGAAAAGGGAGGCCGTTGAGGCCGGTGCTAATGATGCCTTAATGTTAAATAAGGAAGGCTTCATAACAGAGAGTACAGTCAGTAACTTTTTCCTTGTCAGAGGCGATGAACTATTGACCCCGGCGGTGGGCGACGGCATATTGGCCGGAATTACCAGACAGTTGGTTCTGGATCTCGGAAAAGCAGCCGGGCTTGATGTCCGGGAGGAATCTATTAGACCGGAGGAACTTCGCAGTGGCCAAGAAGCTTTCTTAACTTTGACATCGGCGGGCATAATCCCGATCATCAGGATAAATGATCTAGCTTTTGGTTCCTCAGTGGGACCCATAACCGCGAAACTACGCCGACTGTATGAGCTGGAAATCGAGAATTTCTTAAAGGGGTGAGCATCTTATGGACAACAAGAAGATAGAAGTAGCTGTGAAGATGATCCTGGAAGCGATAGGGGAAGATCCGGACCGGGATGGTTTGAAAGAGACACCGAAGCGAGTCGCGTCTATGTACGCCGAAATGTTCAAGGGCATCGAGCAAGATCCAGCTGAATACCTGCGCACCTCATTTGCTGACAAGCATGATGAGATGATTTTGTTAAAAAATATCCCGCTCCACTCTGTTTGCGAACACCACCTCATGCCCTTCATCGGCAGTGCTCATGTAGCTTACATTCCGGACGCTGGAGGGATAGTGGGCTTAAGCAAATTCGCCAGAGTAGTCGAGACGTTGTCTAGGCGGCCCCAAGTTCAAGAACGCCTGACCGCGCAGATTGCCGAAGTCATCAACAAAACACTCAAACCTAAGGGAGTGTTTGTCATTATTGAAGCCGAGCATTTGTGCATGTCTCTCAGGGGAGTGCAGAAACCAGGCGTGCAGACGATAACCTCCGCCGTCCATGGGATTTTCAGAAAAAAAGAGGCCACACGCGCAGAAGCCCTGGCTCTTATAAAAGGATAGAGAGTAGAGAGGGACATTGTTGCATTTGTTGCACAAACTAGTTGTCGTGCTTTCAGCCAAAGCTATTAGCGCAGGTCAGAAAAGTAATTGCAGCTATTTAAAAAGAGTAAAAAAAAGAGGGGACGTTGTTAAAAGAGGGGACGTTGGTTTCCTATGTTTCCTAACTTTTCAAAAAATACGTAGTTAGGAAACATAGGAAACCAACGTCCCCTGACTACTAACTTTTCAAAAAATACGTAGTTAGGAAACATAGGAAACCAACGTCCCCTGACTAAAGGAAAAGAAATGGCAACAGTACACATACTGACCATAGCCGATCAAAAAGAAGCCAGGCAGGCCCTGAAAGAGATTGGTGTCGATCCGGCTGGTTACGTGTATATGGCGCCGAAAATGCAGCATGTGCTGATAAAGATAAAAGGCGTTGATGTTAGAGCGGCCAATGTGCTCAAGCAGGAGATGTTATCGAAAGGTGCTGAAGCTGCTGTGGCTAAAGGGGCCTCGGGCTTTACCCAGCCGACCACTGATATTATTTTGATGGGCACACTAAAACAATACAGGCTCGTGCTAAACAAATTGCCGGCTCAGCCCTTCGGCCTATCTAAGCTGGTGGAGCCGGTCAAACAGGCTCTGGATTCTATTAGCCCGGAGGAAAGAAAAATTGCCTGCGGTCGACACACTCTAAGTGTTGGCGGGAAAACTTTGATCATGGGCATACTAAACATAACCCCAGATTCATTTTCCGAGTCAGGCCTCTATTTTGAAGAGGAAAAAGCGCTGGCCAGGGCCGACGAGATTGTGTCCGAGGGGGCCGATATAATTGATATTGGCGGGGAGTCAACTAGGCCAGGCGCGCCGCCGGTCAGTATGGACGAGGAGCTACGCCGGGTAGTCCCGGTAATAAAAAAACTGGCAAATAAGATAAATGTGCCAATATCCATCGACACGAGCAAGGCCTCTGTAGCGCGTGCAGCAGTGGACGCGGGGGCGGTTATTGTCAATGATATTACAGCTTTGACTGGTGACCAGGATATGCCGTCGGTCTGCGCGAGCGCTGATGTCGGGGTCATATTGATGCATATGCAGGGTCAACCGCGAACGATGCAGGAGAACCCCGAGTATAATGATCTGATATCGGAAATTATTAGCTATCTTGATGAACGAGTAGCGGCGGCCGACCAGGCGGGGATAGACACGGATAGATTAATAATCGATCCCGGAATCGGTTTCGGTAAGACTGTCGGTCACAATCTTGAAATTATCAAGAGATTGCGCGAATTAAAATCGCTTGGTCTACCGCTGGTTATGGGCACGTCACGAAAAGCAACCTTAGGCAAGGTTTTGGGTGACTTGCCGCCTGGCGAGAGACTTGAGGGCACCGCGGCCACCGTTGCCGTCGGTATACTCAACGGGGCTGATATTGTCCGTGTGCACGATGTCAAAGAGATAGTGAGGGTTGCCCGGATGACAGACGCCATTATCAGGGGAGACGTATAAAGTGGATAGAATTATATTGGAAGCGATGACTTTTTTCGCATATCACGGACTGACCGAACAGGAGAGACAGCAAGGCCAGGAATTTGAAGTAGACGCGGAAGTTTTTATGGACCTAAAACCGGCGGGCCAAAGCGACGATATCAATGACTCGGTCGATTATCACAAACTCTTCACGCAAATAGAGGAGATTGTGACTGAAAAAAAGTATTTTTTGCTGGAAGCGCTAGCTGAAAAAATTGCCGCCGGCATTCTAGACAATCAAGTGATTGAGAAAGTAGTTATCAGGGTAAGAAAGATAAGCCCTCCAATCGCTGGGCAGATTAAAAGCTCAGGGGTTGAAGTTAGCCGAGAGAGACGATAGCGGGTGGCTACGGCTTATATAGGTTTAGGTTCAAACATTGGAGAACGGGAGCATAATCTCAAGATCGCAGTTCAGTTGCTAAGAGAGACCGGAGGTGTCGCTGTAACAGGCGTTTCCTCTATCTACGAAACCACGCCGGTCGGCTATCTTGATCAACCGGATTTTCTGAACGCGGTTGTTATGTTAAACACGTCTTTAGAACCGAAAGACCTTTTACACGCTACAAAACAGATTGAAAAAAAGGAAAAACGGCAGCGCTCAGTCCATTGGGGTCCAAGGACGATTGATCTGGATATCCTGCTCTATGATGATCTGGAGCTGGACGACCCGGGGCTAAGATTGCCTCATCCGGAGGCGCGTGAGCGAGCTTTTGTTTTAGTGCCGTTGGTTGAGATAGCGCCTGACTTATCGTATCCGGAGGGCAAAAAGGCAAGAGACTACTTGGTGGCGTTGGGCAAAGTCAGCGGCGTACGTCTGTATAAAAGTAACTGGTTCGAGCTTGACAGCAAAAACAATCAACAGTATAACGGTCAGGGTGAGTAAAGCAAGCAGTACATTTGATCAGAAAGACCGGAAAGCGGAGATGGGTAGGCCATTATTTAGGGATCCTGGCGCAAAATTCTATAAAGTTCTGGAGCTTCCAAGCCAAGGGATCAAGCTTGTGAAGATCAGAAAATTTGTCGAGCAATTGGCATATGAATGCGGCTTTAATGAGACCGATGTTTTTGATTTGAAAGTCGCGGTCGGGGAAGCTTGTGCCAATGCCATTGAACACGGCTCGCCCCATGGCCGGAAAAACCGGATCCAAATCGCCTGTGCTTTCGAGAACAATTGCCTGGTTGTGGAAGTAATTGATGAGGGTGTTTTTAAACCCCGTTTTCCGGCGTTCGATTCTCAACTGAACTACCGGGGCCGCGGGATACCGTTTATGCTGGCTCTCATGGATGAAGTAGAGATTAAAGAAAGCGAAGACGGGACAACCGTGCGATTGGTCAAGTGTAGGACGTACTAGTGGCGGTTGATTTTCCTCTCGCCGACTATCATGTGCACACAGCTCGCTGCGGACACGCAGTTGGTGGGATTGACGAATATGTAGAATACGCGAAAGATCTGGGTCTGGTCGAACTTGGTTTTGCGGACCACTTGCCCCTTTTTAATACAATTGACGCCACTCTGACCATGAGTTGGGATCAGTTTCCCTCGTATCTGGCGGATATTCGAAGGCTCAAGAAGGATAGCTCGCGTCCGAAAATATTGATGGGTATCGAGGTTGACTACATGCCCAAGTTTGTGGAACAGACAGCGAATATCCTGGCGGAATATGATTTTGATTATGTTCTGGGTTCAGTTCACTTTGTTGACGGCTGGGGGATAGATGACCGGCGATATATCGATTTCTACGAAGACTACGCTCTGGAAGATCTGTATGAGCGCTATTTTGATCTAATAATTCAAGCCGCTGAGTCAGGGCTTTTTGATGTACTTGCTCATCCTGATTTAATCAAGAAATATTTTCGCCTGGAAAAAGAACCGTTAGACCTCTATGAGCGTGTTGTAAAGAAGCTGGCCGCCACCGGAATAGCCATTGAATTGAGCAGCGCCGGCCTGAGAAAACCTTGCCGGGAACCATATCCAAGTCTTGAGTTTCTCAAGATATGCAGGCATTACAATATCCCCGTGACACTAGGCTCGGATGCTCACGCACCTGAGCAAGTCGGGGCTGACTTTGGTCTTTTATTGGAACAATTAGCGCGTGTGGGTTATTCTGAGGTGGTTCGGTTTAGTGAGCGCAGGAGGACAACAGTAGGGTTAACTTGACCAGTGTCGCGGATATCTCACAATACCTAGATAAGTTGGCCCCCGAAGCACTAGCTGAGCCATGGGACAATGTCGGTCTCCAGGTTGGCCTAGAGGGGCTTGAAGTTGAGAGGCTGCTGGTTTGTCTGGATGTAACCGACGCGGTCCTTAAAGAGGCCATCTCAAAGAATTGTCAACTGATCGTGGCCCATCACCCTCTCTTTTTTCGCGAAGTTACCGGTGTCACGGGGGCAACCTCGACAGGTCGGCTCGCGATGTTGGCCATTGAAAACGGGCTGGCGGTCTATGTGGCCCACACTAACCTGGACAAAGCCGCCGGCGGGATCAGCGACAGTCTAGCCTCATCTCTGGGTTTGGTTGATGTCAAGGTTCTCAGCAGTCAAGACCACCTCTTGAAGCTCGTTGTTTTTGTGCCTCAAGACGTCCTGGAACGAGTTAAGAAAGCGCTTGGAAACGCAGGCGCCGGCACCATCGGTCTCTATTCGCATTGTAGCTTTGGGGTGGCGGGCAACGGTTCATTTCGCCCGCTGGCAGGCGCGCATCCGAGCCTGGGTAATGTTGGCCGTGATAATCAGGTTGACGAGGTCAGGCTGGAAGTAGAAGTTAGAAAAACAGACTTACGCAAGGTGAGCGAGGCCATGATCGCGGCCCATCCCTACGAAGAGGTCGCTTACGATATTTATGAGCTTAAGAACAGTGACTGGAGCACCGGCTTGGGACGAATCGGCAACCTTAAGAAGGAGATTGGGTTCGATGATTTTGTTAAAACATGCAAGAATCAGATAAGCGGAAGAATTAGAGTTTCAGGCTTCGTTGAGCGAGTAAAAAGAGTGGCTGTCTGTGGTGGGAGTGGTTCGTCTTTGATTAATGTGGCCGCCGGCGTGGGCGCGGATGTAATGGTTACTGGTGATATCAAGTATCATGACGCTCTTAGCGCTCGAGACCTTGGTTTAGCCTTGGTTGACGGCGGTCATGACGCAACTGAGTTCGCGGGCATTTTAAGCCTTAGCGAGAGGCTCTCGGGCGAGTTTGACGTAGACGTAGTTGCGCCGAGGCTCAACAGTTCGATCTGGCAGGAGGTTGAATGACAAGAATTGCCCTTCATGAGCTGCAGATTATTGATAGTCAAATAGATAAAGTCAACAATCACAGCGAATCATTAGAAGAAAAGATAACACTCGACGAAAAGATGGCAGAGCTCAGTCGCATTGGAAAAATCATCTCCGACTTGAGTGAACTCATCGCTAACGAGAAGAAGGAACAGAGAAAGCTGGAAGACTTAACAACAGCTTACAGCGAAAAAATTGATCGCGAAGAGAAGAAACTCTACGCCGGCACAATCACGAATCCCAAAGAACTTAAAGGCATCGAGAATGAAGTGAGGTCACTCAAGGGTCGTCGCGATATAGATGAGACCGCTCTGCTTGAGGTGATTGAAAAAGTGGAAGAAATTGACGGTCATTTAACGGAACACAACAAGCAACTGCAGGTTGTGAGGGCCGACACAGACCTGGCTCAAGCGAAATTTGAGAAGGCCAGCGCAGAGATTGCGGTGCAACTCAAAGAACTCGGGTCCCAGAGAGAAGAAGTCGAACCGTTGGTCGCTCCGGACATGCTAAAGCTCTACGATAAGTTGAGGAATGAGAAACAAGGTCTGGCTGTCACCGCGCTTGATGGATCAACATGCAAAGGGTGCCACATGGAGTTGCCGTCCCAGGAGATTGAGCGGGCGATGGCTGGAGAGCATGTTTGGCGCTGCCCCCATTGCCGGCGTATTCTTCTGAGGCGCACATAATACGATTCTTAGTTCATTTCTGAAGTAAATTACTTCTAGAAGTCCGGTCGAAAACCCCCGAGGCTGGTCTGTCTTGGAGAACGTATAAAGAAGGGGAAGCCGTGGGTGAATTGATTACAATAAAAACAGATGGAGCGGCCAGAGGGAATCCCGGTCCAGCCGGAATTGGCGCAGTAGTTTTCAACTCGAGCGGCGATATTCTGAGAGAAGCAAACAAGTACATTGGTGAAGCGACGAATAATGTGGCTGAATATAACGCTCTTTTGCTCGGGCTCAAGATGGCCGCAGACCATAAGGCCGGCTCTGTCGTGTTCAAACTCGACAGCGAGCTTTTAGTCAAGCAGTTAAATGGTGAGTACAGAGTCAAAAACGCGGCTCTAAAGGTACTGTACTTAGCCGCCAAGAAGCTGTTGGGCGAGTATCAGAATGTTAGAATCTGCCACGTACCCAGGGAAGAAAACAGTGAGGCCGACGAACTGGCTAACGAAGCAATAGAAAGGTTTTTGGCCGGGGAACTTGAGGCTGAAAAAGTGATCGACATCCCTGGTCAAGGCAGCTTGTTTTAGAGCAAAAAGAAGCCCCCAGTGGGTTTTCGAGACCCCGCGTCTCTGTTAACCTTGGGGACAATAAGCCCCAAGGAACCACAGCTTCTTTCATCCAAATACTTTTGCCTGCGAGAGCGAGGTCTCACGACCGTGCGTCCGCATTTTTTAAAAGAATTCGAGCGATTGCTTTTTGACTTCTTGGGACTCAATCAGTCTATCGCGATAACCCCTTCCAGTCAAGGCAGTGTAAGGGTCCATAGCATATTGGAATTTTGGCCAGTGCTAAAAGAAGCCTTTAAGGTAGTATCTCTTGGCAGGGGCTCAAGTAAAGCAGCCAACTTGTCGATTCTTTAGAGCAAATGTCTTCTGACCATCATGGAGATGAAGCATGGCAAAGAAGAAAAACAACAAAGAAGAAGAGACAATCTGTGAGTTCTTCGGTATTAAGCTCACAACAAAGAATCCTCATGTGGCTCGGATATTAACAACCGATGTGCGTACGGTTTTGGATCGGGATGTGAAAGCTGTTGATGAGTCAAACGACCCGGTCAACTATGAAAGCGAGACTGAAGAGGTTGACTTTGATATAGTCGGCATACCGCCCGGTGGTCCAAGTAACTCTAAGGATACTTCAGAGGAATAAAAAACAACCAACTCGCAGTAAAGCCACGATAGTTCTTATGGCGTGATAGTAGCCGTTTGACTCCTTAGTGCCGCCATCCTTCTAATCGTTTCTTCTCGGATCTGTTGTTCGATAAGCGCTTTCTTATGCAAGAGGGCGTTTTGTAGCTCTGAATATTCATTTAATTTTTGGTTCTTGATAGTAATTTCCTCATTTTTCTTCTGGGCCAGTTCCTGTTTGAGGCGTCGGATGCTCTCCAGTCTCGCTGAATTGACTTGCAGAAGTTTCTGGTCGTTTGCGTTTATTTTCGCCAGAAAATTAAGCTTCTTCCAAATGTCGGAAAAATCGTGAAGGTCAAAGAATATATTTAGCAGCATCATATCGTAGGTCTTATATACTTGGCCGATACGGGCGTCAAGGGTTTGTTTTTGCTCACGGTGCGCGACTTCCTGGGCGTCTAACTGCTGGTATGTCTTGATGATGTCTTTTGTCAGTTCCTCTAATCGAACTTCGGCCGCGTTGATCTCAGACTGGCTTTTGTCTATGTCGGCGGTAAGTTGCGCTATCTCTTGTTCTAAAGGGTTAGGGGAAGCAGTAGCCTGTCCGCCTATCAAAACGAATATAATTGAAAATATGATGGCGGCGTATTTCACCGCGACGACTCTTTCTCGGTCCATGTGCATTAATATCGGCACTAGGCGCAAAGAGTTTAATTTCCGGCGATTGCTTGATATGATAACTGGAAATTAGAGAAAAAGTATTTGCCTGAAACTAAATCGTTTTTTATCCGAGGTCTAAATGCTAGGGGAAAACTTATCGGAACGCGAATACGCGGAAATCACGTGTGAGTAAAACTACGCGGGGTCGCCGGCTAAAAATAGTGATGATAGCACCGGTTTGGATAAGAGTCCCACCGGAAGCTTATGGGGGCATAGAGTTGATCGTCAGCCTGTTGGTGGAAGGTCTAGTGGCAAAGGGACATGATGTCACCTTATTTGCAAGTGGTGACTCTGTTACAAGAGCTAAGCTGGTTTCTGTTTACCCACAACCCCAAACTGAGAAGATGGGGTCTTTTTTGCCCAACATGTTCCATGTAGGATCGGCCTATGATTGTTGTCGGCAAGATGATTTTGACATTATCCATGATCACACAAGCTACTGGGGGGCTGTTTTCGGACCTCACATGGACAAGCCGGTCTTGGTGACTTTGCATGGTGAGTTGAACAGCTCAACTATCCCGTTATTAAAGAAGTTCAAGGACGCTGTCTACTACAATGCCGTCAGCGAAAACCAAAGACGCTTGCTTCCGGAGCTCAGATATGTAAAAACCGTGCGAAATACCATTGATTTTGGCTCCTTTACAGTCCAGACAGATAAACGGGGATATTTATTGAGTTTTAGTCGGATCTGCCCGGAGAAGGGGATCCACATTGCTATTGAAGTCTCAAAAGAATCGGGGAAGCCGTTGATCATCGCCGGTAAAATTGACAATCGGTATCCTGAGTATTTCAAAAATATGATTGAGCCACAGGTTGACGGTGTCAATATACAGTTTCTGGGTGAAGTAAGTGCGAGACAAAAAAGAGATTTGATGTCCGGGGCCGATTGTCTTCTTTTCCCCATTCAATGGGACGAGCCCTTTGGCTTGGTGATGCTGGAATCCATGGCCTGCGGAACGCCGGTGGTGGCTTTTGATAGGGGCGCCACGGCAGAAGTGATTATATCCGGACAAAACGGTTTTGTTGTCGAGTCGGTCGCCCAGATGGTTGGAGTGTTGGATCGGTGTTCTTCTATCGACCCTCTGGTCTGTCGGCGCTGGGTGGAAACAAACTTCTCAATTGATCGTATGATCGACGGTTATCTAGAGAATTATTACAATATTCTTCATACTGAGGGACAAATTGGCCGATCGCTTAACGCAGCTTAACCTAAAGGCGCTTGGCGCGGAATTGGCCGATGTCGGTGGGGACATTGGTATTTTCACTGATGTCGACGGCACCTTAAGTGAGATCGAAGACCATCCGGACCTGGCCACAGTATCATCCGAGATGACAGATGCCCTCACTAAACTGAACCATCTGTACCGGCTTGTCGTTGTCGTTTCAGGTCGCCGCGCCCGGGATGTCCAGAAAATAGTGGATGAGCCCGATCTTTTGTATCTAGGCAACCATGGGCTTGAGAGTCGACATAAAGACAAGACGATCCAAAGACTGGATATTAAAAAAATCCGAGGCAGTTTGGTTGCAATAAAATCTGAGATAGAAACCGAATTGGCCGGTGATCAAGGCGTTTTTATCGAGGACAAAGAGTTTGTGTTAGCGGTCCACTATCGACGTTGTCCGCACGAGAATGTCAAAAAGCGAATAAGGGCTTTGGCGGCCAAATTGGCCTCCGAATATGGTTTTCTGGCCCAGGATGGGCGTCAAGTGACTGAGATACGCCCGAAAAGCGCCGATAAAGGTCGGGCTATTCTTGAGCTGGCTCGAGAATATGGCATAAAGCTCGTGATATACGCCGGTGACGATGCGACGGATGTAGATGCTTTCAAGGCTCTCAAACGAGCCTCGGCCGCCGGCGACCTGCGAAGTGTTTGCCTGGCAGTCGTACATGAAGAATCACCTGCTGACATTAAGGAAAGCGCTGACTACTGGGTTGAGTCAACCGATGAGGTCAGGAGATTTTTCCTGTGGTTGGCGAAAATCCGGCAATAGGTGATATTCGGTTATAGGACAGTGATTTTAGCCTTTTGACGACCGCTCGCCGTCTTTTCGACATCTCGCAACTGGTGTCGTAACCATTTTAAGACATCATTGCGTTTGACGATTTCTTTAAGGCGGTCTGCTCGCAATCCCCGTTCCAAGGGTGTCATGATCAGGGCCTGGTAGAGCTTCTTCATCGTGTCCTCAATGTCAAACGGATTTATACCGAGAACCCCGTCGCGTAGTTCCTCATATGCGCCGGCATTCTCGGAGAGCACGATAACGCCATCCCGTTTGTTTAGGACAGACGCCTCTTTAGCCACTAAGTTCATGCCGTCGAAAACCGGGTTGGTCAATAAGACATCAAAATTGCTCATTACAGCCACCGAGCGGTTAAAATTGTCATCTAGATGGAGGTCGATAGGCTGCCATGTCTTGGTGCCGTATGTTGAGTTGATATTCTTGACTTTATCTTTGATAGCTTGCTGATAGTCACGATATTTGTCGAGGTTTTCGCGGGACGGATAGGCGTACGCCAGAAACTTCACCTTGCCTTTAAGCTCCGGATGGACATCAAGAAGCAGCGCGAAAGCCTCAAAACCGCGAATCAGGTTTTTGCTCAACTCGGCCCGGTCGATACGGACAATCAGTTGATACTCTTCCTTCAACTTGTCGAGCCCGGTCAACTCGGCGGCCACTTCCGGTGATTTTGCGATGGTCTCAATCTCTTGCACGCTTATTGAGATGGGATAGGCTTTGACTAAGACGGTTCTGTCTCCGATGAAAACCTTGTTGGTTCTCAGATCGACCCGGCAACCGAGGAAATCCTGACAACAGAGCATAAAATTACGAACGTAGCGGCGGGAATGAAAGCCCACGATATCATTTGAGAGAAGCGACTCAAGGATGCTTTGTCGCATTTCTCCGGGCAAGATCCGGAAATAGTCGGGGGAGCACCAAGGGATATGGACAAAGTGGAACAATATGGCGTTAGGCTTGGCCTGCCGTAAGAGGCCGCCCACTAAATAGAGATGATAATCTTGAATCATGACGACTGGTTCATCCTCGTCTTCGGTGAGTTTAAGGATAGTTTCGGCAAAGCGTTTATTGACCGCAACATACCCTTTTAACCAGGCGTTTCTCAGCTCGGGGTCGAATGTCGGCTCGTTGGCGGTGTCAAAGAGGAGGTGCTGAATAAACCAGAGTATACTGTTGCTGATATCGTTGTAATACGCGTCGTAAGCGCTTTGAGGGATATCTATTAGATAGATCCAGCAAAACGGATTATCTTCGGGTAGTCCAAGAAGTTTATGGTTCTTCGCCACTCGTCTGTCTTCGTCCGTCATGGCTGCAGCCACCCAGACTGCTTTTGTGGCTTTTAAAACTGAATCAAGCGCGCTGATCAGTCCGCCGGCCCCTCGTCGCCACTCGGTCTTTCCGTGCTTATCGCGTTCAAATTGAATCGGGCCTCTATTTGAGGCCAGCACAAGTTTTCGTCCGGCTAGGGTCTGTTCAATCCTCTTGCTAAGCGATATGTTCTGTTTCGTTCTGATTGGTTACCGCTAATCCCCTCAATATGTTCAGGTAGGCCTCCAGGTTGGCTGTACACAGGAACTTGTTCCGGACTTTTTCTCGACCGGCTATCCCCATGCGCTTTGCCTTTTCCTGGTCTTCCAGCAGCTGTATGATTCTATCGGCGCAACCTTCAACTGAGTCCACCAGATACCCGTCTTCACCATCGTCGATCTGGAGCACGATACCTCCGACTTTTCCGCCAATGACCGCTTTTTCTTTCCACATAGCCTCAGTTACAGTCAGCCCGAAACCTTCTTGTAGTGACTTCTGGACGACTATATCGGACCCGCGCTGAAATGCGTTTATCTCTAAATTACCAACCCCTTGCAGGTTTGACAACAAAAAGATATCGTTGTCTTCTCCGGCATGACGGGCGGTCTTTTCATAATAATGCCAGCTTTCCGGGTCATCGGAGGCCATTGAAGCAGCTAGAAGAAGCATCGCGTCCGGATGCTTCTTCTTGGCTAACCTGTAGGCGTCTATCACGCCGAGGGGGTCTTTCCACGGGTCATAGCGGGAGACCTGTGTGATCAATGGTCTGTCCGGGTTTATATGATATTTTCGCAAAGTTCTGTGTATCGATTGTTCGTCCATGGCGGTGTTCTTGGGGCTTAGAGGATCAATCGTGGGTGTCACAAAATTACACGGCGGCATCTTTGACTCGCGCTGGTCCACGTAGTTGGGCGAAGTGAAAATCACACCGTCATATATCTGGATGAAGGGCAACAGATAGGCCCAAAGTTCTTTGCTGAACCTTGTCAGATCTAGATGGCACCGCCAAATCCACTTTTTTCCAATGTGCCTGTGGTTTTTGAGAAAGTAGGGAAGGGCCGCTGGTTGGGGATCATGAACGATGACGTAATCATATTGACCGGACATCATTTTGGCGTTGGCCAAATTGTGATGCTCATAGATCTTCTTCATCTGGTCGGTGATGGGCATATCCATGCCCTGTAGACAGTTGTGCATTATCTTGGTGACACTGAAGAACTCTTCAGACCCCTGAATGACTTTCCAGTCCGCGAGCAGACCAACGTCCTGCATCAGCGGTACTAGAGTATAAAGGAGCTCGGATACGCCCCCGCCGAACGCGGTCGCGTTTACGTGGAGAACCCGCGATCCGGCCAGATCTCCCGCCAGTTCACGAGTTTCCCTTATGCTGTCTGCGTCTACAAACAGCTCATACTCAGCAAGCGATTTTTGAGTCAATGGGACAGAAACAAGCATTCTTTACCTCCACAAGCATTGGTATTATTCCCGACCTCCATACATTTAAGCAAATTATTCCCAAGACGAACAGGGGAATAGCCAACTTATTAAGTCTTTTTCTATTATCGGTCTTTGCGGTGTTCTTTTAAACTAATAGCACCGCATTAAAAAAATGAGGGGACGTTGGTTGCGTTTGTTGCGGCAATCCAAATCTTATCTCAGGGCGTTGCTCACAACACCGTTTTGGTTATAGTCATTCTGATGAGAGAGATAGAGCTTACTAGGACCAAATGATATGACAGATGTTGCCACATTCGCTGCCGGTTGTTTCTGGCAAGTTGAAGAAGCGTTTAGCCGTGTGACGGGAGTGATTACCACAACAGTCGGATACGCGGGCGGACATGTTGAGGAACCGACATATGAGCTGGTTTGCTCAGGTGAGACTGGTCATGCTGAAGCTGTGCGCGTTGAGTTTGATCCGTCGGATGTAACTTTTGAAGAACTTCTAAATGTCTTTTGGGATACCCACAACCCAACGACAGGTGACCGTCAAGGGCCCGACATCGGCTCTCAATATCGTTCGGCCATTTATTATCACACACAGGATCAAAAAGTTTCCGCTGAGCGATCAAGAGCGGAGCTTGGTAGGTCACAAAGATACTATAACCAGATCACCACTGAAATTACCGCAGCCACAAACTTTTATCCCGCTGAAGATTATCACCAAAAGTATCTTGAAAGAAGTCACCGGGCCTGACTCAGAGAACAGAAGGGGACGAGCAGAGAACAGAAGGGGACGTTGGTTTCCTATGTTTCCTAAAATAAAATTATTTGCCTTTTTAGGAAACATAGGAAACCAACGTCCCCCAGACCTTTGGCCCTTGGCTCTGGTTTTTGGTATAATTTTTTTCATTTCAATTCTTAGAAATTTGGAGTTTACAATGGACCAAAATACTTGCGAGTGCGGAAAAGAAGGAGACTGCTGTAAGTTGACGGGATCGGCGGAAGACCGATTTGCTTTAATCACCGCTTTGCGCCGTGGCCAGGAAACCCACGGCTACTTGCCCGAAAAAGTTCTACGCGAAATCAGCGAGGAATTAAATAAACCGTTGAGCCAGATTTATGGGATTGTCACCTTTTTCAACGAGTTCTCGCTTGAACCGCGAGGTCGGAACCTAGTTTACGTCTGTCGGGGTTCGGCTTGCGGAGTTAAAGGCGGCAAAGAAGTGTTAAATGCTGTTAAGAGTATGGTGGGTGTCGATGAAGGAGAGACGACGCCCGACTATGAATATACGTTGGAAACGGTAGCTTGTTTCGGCAACTGTGCGGTGGCGCCGGCCATGCTGGTCAACAAAGAGCTGTATGGCGACCTGACACCGGAGCGGGTCGCGAGGATACTGGATTTTGAACCTGATTCAAATGAAGAATAGTAATGGCTGAGCCGCGGAGCACCAAACTTAACGATCTCATGGCTCGAAGCGAGCGCGGTGAGACGTATAAAGCGAAAGTCGGCGTCTGTTCCGGCGCCGGTTGCCGGGCGATGGGCAGCGAAAGCGTGTTGTCGGCGTTGGCCGCTGAAGTAGAGCGTCTGGAACTTAGCGAGAAAATAAAGGTTTTTAGCGCCGGTTGTCCGGGTTCCTGCCTGCAGGGTCCGGTTGTAATCATCCAGCCAGGCAATTACTTTTATCAAAAAGTCCAATCGACCGATGCCCCCGACATAATTAAGGCGTCCGATCAAGGGATAGTGGTTGAGCGGTTGCTATATCATGAGCCGATAACCGGCCAGGCCTTGGAAAGCCTGGAGGACCTGTCTTTCTTCAAGCATCAAGAAAGAATCGTGCTCAAACATAGCGGCACTATAGATCCGACAAACATTGAGGACTATATAGCTGTTGGGGGGTACGAATCACTGGTCAAAGCTGTGACTTTAATGACCCCGAAGAGAGTAATAGATGAGGTCGCACGGTCGGGTTTGCGAGGCCGGGGCGGCGCCGGCTACACGGCGGGGGAGAAGTGGCATCAATGTCGTGAAGCCGTTGGCCGGACCAAACACATCATCTGCAACCGTAGCGGGCTGGATGGGGTTGTACACCAGGTTCTCGAGGGTCTGATTATCGGGGCCTATGCGGTCGGAGCAGGTTATGGCATTGTTTATCTGCGTGAACAGAACCAGCAGGCTGTGGCGCAAATGCGTGCTGCTATTGCAAAAGCGTATCAATTTGGCCTGCTCGGTCACAATATTCTTGATTGCGGATTTTCATTTGACCTCGAAATATTTGAGAGCAGCAGCGCTTTTATCGCCGGAGAGGAAACAGCCATGATCGCGGCCATAGAAGGGGAGCGAGCTGTGCCGCGCGTAAGGCCCCCTTATCCGGCTGTCCAGGGCCTGTGGGGACGTCCGACATTAATAAACAACGCCGAAACTTTCGCCAATATTCCGGCCATAATTGAGAAGGGCGCAAAGTGGTATAAGGGAATCGGAACTCCGGGCAATCCAGGCACCAAGGTCTTCTCCCTGACAGGCAACGTCAAGACAGGTGGGCAGGTTGAAATACCGTTCGGCACTACTATTGAGAAGCTTGTCTATGAGATTGGCGGCGGTATACTCGGCAATCGGAATTTTAAAGCCCTCCATATCGGCGGCCCCTCAGGCGGTTCGGTGCCGGCGAGCGCGCTTGATCTGCCGCTCGACTACGACACTATCAGCGCTTCGGGAGCCATCGTCGGAACGAGCGATCTCTCTGTGCTCGATGAATGCACCTGTATGGTGGAGACGGTCAAGTCCTTTATGGAAGTAATGGCAGACGAGTCTTGCGGTAAATGCGCTCCGTGTCGAATAGGTACAGTGCGCATGCTCGAGATACTGACTCAGGTGACTAACGGACAGGGCAGTGAAGATGATCTGGCGCGGCTTGAATCGCTTGCCAGGATTGTTAAGACCTCGTCGCTCTGCGGGTTGGGCAAGACTGCGCCAAATCCCGTATTGACGGCGCTCAAGCATTTTCGGGATGAATTTGAGGCGCATATCAAGCACCAAAAATGCGCGGCGGCCCGTTGCCCGACTTTAGTCAAGGCTCCATGCAGCCATACGTGTCCGGCCAAAGTTGATGCTCCTAGTTATATTGCCTTGGTCGCGCTTGGGCGTTATGAGGAAGCGATCGCCGTCCATCGTGAACGCAACCCCTTTCCATCGATCTGCGGGCGGGTTTGCCACCACCCGTGTGAGACCAGGTGTCGACGCGGTCTGTTGGATGAGCCGATAGCTATCGCTCTCGTTAAGCGCTTTATGTCCGACCACGCGTCCGCCGTGCACCCGCGTTTCCCGCGAGATCCGGAAAACAGTAAGCATAGTGTGGCCGTGATAGGGGCGGGTCCAGCTGGCTTGACTTGCGCTTATTACCTGGCGCTGGTCGGTTACGATGTGACCGTATTGGAGGCGCTGTCGACGGCCGGCGGCATGATGAAGGTGGGCATACCGGATTTTCGCTTGCCCCAGGATATTATAAATAAAGAGATCGAGGCCATTGTGGACGCCGGAGTCAAGATTGAGACTGGTCGGATGCTGGGTCGCGATTTTACAATAGACGGGTTGATCGCCGGCGGTTACGAGGCGGTTTTCCTGGGTACGGGAGCCCATCAGGGCAACAACATGGGTCTGGCAAAAGAGTCGGACCTGGCCGGCATTATCGACGGGGTCACTTTCTTGCGCCGGGTAAACTTGGGTAACTCGGTTGAGGTCGGTTGCCGGACAGTCGTCATCGGCGGCGGCAATGTTGCCATCGACGCGGCCAGGACGGCGATTCGTCTCGGGGCCCAAAGCGTCAAAATTTTATATCGACGGACCCTAGCCGAGATGCCCGCCTATGATTGGGATATACGTGAAGCTCAGGAAGAAGATATCGCGTTCGAATTTCTAGTCAGTCCGGTCGCATTTAAAGAAAAAGACGGTATTTTGAGTGGTGTTAAGTGCCGAAGGATGGTCTTGGGGGCGCGGGACGATCAAGGTCGGCGTCGACCGGAACCTGTTGAGGGCTCCGATTACTTGGAAAAAGCTGATATGGTTATAGTTGCCATCGGGCAATCACCGGCTCTGGATTATTTACCCGACGAAAGTGAGTTGGCTAGCTCGCGAGGGCGTCTGAATGTCGCTGATGAAACCATGATGAGTGAAGAACCAGGTATTTTTGGCGGCGGCGACGCGGTCAGCGGCCCAGCCAGTGTTGTCGAAGCAGTCAGTCACGGACAGAAAGCGGCGATTGCCGTCGAGAAATATCTGAGCGGCAGAAGTTTGATCGAACAGCAACTGGAAGCCGTCGAAGGACGAAGAGTTGAGCCGCTCCAAGAGAAAACAATTAAAGCGGCGGGTAACGATCGGCGGAACGCGTCGGAGGCCGAACCGGAAACACGAAAGAGCGATTTTTCTGAGGTCGTCTTGGCTCTCGACGAAGAGCGAGCCCTGGGTGAAGCGGCCCGCTGCTTAAGGTGTGATCTAGATGAAGACTGAGACGACTATTATAGAGTTAACCATAAACGGCAAGATTACCGGGGCCGAGTCCGAAGAGACGATACTGGCTGTTGCTAAGAGGGCGGGGGTCCGGGTGCCGACGCTATGTCACGATCCTCGTTTGAAACCGACCGGTGCCTGCCGTCTGTGCCTGGTTGAAGTAGAGGGCAAAGACGGACCGGTGCCGGCCTGTGTGACGATCGCGGAGCCCGGTATGAAGGTACAGACTGATAGCGAGAATATTCGCGAACTGCGCCGGGGCATTATCGATCTACTCTTATCCGACCACCCCGCTGATTGTATGATCTGCGATAAGTGTGGAGATTGTGCTCTTCAGGAATATGCTTATGAATATGGTGTACGCAAAACCAGCTATGAGAACGGCGCCAAGCATGATGTCAAACCTCAGAAGTGGGACCCGTTTATCAAGAGAGACCTCTCAAAATGCATTCTCTGCGGACGGTGTGTACGCATCTGCGACGAAGTTGAAGCGGCTTTCGCGATCGATTGGACATATCGCGGTTTTGAAACTCAAGTAGGCACCCCATATGGCGAGTCGCTGAAAGACACGACTTGCGAGTTTTGCGGGCTGTGTGTATCTACTTGCCCCGTGGGCGCGCTAACTGAGGCGCGATCCCAAGGCACAGGCCGTGTTTGGGACGCGAAACGCACCTTAACAACTTGCCCTTACTGCGGCACAGGCTGCACGTTGGAGTTACATGTAAGAGGAGATAAGATCATCAAGGTCAAATCGCCGAAAGATGGCCTTAACCATGGCAATCTCTGTGTTAAAGGCAAATTTGGTTACGATTTTGTCAACAGCTCCGAGCGGTTGACAAAACCACTCTTAAGAAAAGGCAAAGATTTCGTTGAGATCGAATGGGACCGGGCCATAAAATTAGTAGGGGAGAAATTCGGCAAGATAAAGTCTGAGCACGGGCCGGACGCGATCGCCGGTTTATCTTCGGCTAAATGCACGAATGAGGAAAACTATCTATTCCAGAAGATGATGAGGGCGGCTGTCGGCACCAACAATGTCGATCATTGCGCGCGCCTCTGTCACGCCTCGACCGTGGCCGGTCTGGCTATCTCTTTCGGCAGCGGGGCGATGACTAACTCAATAGACGATATAGAAGACGCCGGGGCCATCCTGGTCATCGGCTCCAACACCACTGAAGCTCATCCGATTATCGGGCTTGGAGTCCTCAAGGCCGTCAGGGAAAAGGGCGCCAAACTGATCGTTATCGACCCGCGCGGCATTAAGTTAACCAAGTTTGCTGATGCCTGGTTGCCTCAGAAACCCGGTACGGACGTGGCGGTTCTAAACGGTTTGATGAATGTGATTCTCTCAGAGGGGATGGCTGATAAAGAATTTATTAAGGACCGCACAGAGGATTTTGAGGGACTAGAGAAAATCCTGCCCTTTTACACGCCTGAAAAGGTCGAAAAGATTTCAGGTGTGAGGGCAGATGATCTTCGCCGGGCGGCCAGGATGTACGCGAGCGCCGAGAGCGCCTCGATAATCTACTCTATGGGTATCACCCAGCACATAACAGGTGTCGATAATGTCAAGTCAATCGCGAACTTGGCTATGCTCACCGGTAATATGGGCAGGCGGGGCACGGGTGTCAACCCACTACGCGGACAGAACAATGTTCAGGGCGCTTGTGACATGGGCGCTCTACCTAATGTCTACCCTGGATACCAGAAAGCCGCTGACTCCGACGCTCGCGTCAAGATGGGTAAGGCTTGGGGGCGTGAGTTGCCGGATTCCACAGGGTTGACCGTTGTGGAGATAATGAACGCCGCGGGCGAGGGCAGAATAAAGGGGCTCTATATAATGGGCGAGAACCCGATGTTGTCCGATCCTGATGTTGGGCACGTAGAGAAAGCACTTGAGAATCTCGATTTTCTGGTTGTCCAAGATATTTTTCTCACTGAGACGGCAGCCTTGGCTGACCTGGTCTTACCCGGTGTATCTTTTGCCGAAAAGGATGGCACGTTTACTTCGACTGAGCGCCGTGTTCAAAGGGTCAGAAAAGCGATTGATTCTGTTGGTGACGCGAGACAGGACTGGCAGATCATTGCCGATATTGCCGATGTTCTTGGCTATGAAATGTCCTATAGCTCGGTTTCGGAGATTATGGATGAGATCGCACAGGTCACGCCATCATACGGCGGCATGAGCTATAACCGAATCGATAAGATCGGCCTGCAATGGCCTTGCCCTGATAAAAACCACCCCGGCACCCCGATTCTGCACGCCGGCAAGTTTACGCGTGGTCTGGGCAAGTTTCACGGAGTGGAATGGAAGCCCCCGGCGGAAGAGCCGGATGTGGAGTTTCCGATGATACTGACGACCGGGCGACTGCTTAACCAGTTTCATACCGGCACGATGACAAGAAAGACAGAAGGAATGGACGAAGTGGGTCCTGTGGCCGCCGCCGAGATCAGTCCCAAAGACGCAAAAAAACACGGTTTGCGTACCGGTGACAAGGTCACGCTTACCACCAGACGAGGCGAGATAGAGGCCACGGCTCTAGTGACCGAGAAATCGCGGCCGGGAATAGTTTTTATGCCGTTCCATTTCTTTGAGGCGCCCGCCAACAGATTAACCAATCCGGCGCTGGATCCTATCGCTAAAATCCCTGAGTTTAAAGTCTGCGCCGTCCGCATTAAATAGAAAACCCGGGGGGACGTTGGTTGCGTTTGTTGCGGCAATCATGCTTACTTGCTAAACTAGCCGCATGCCAAGGCAACCAAGGCTTGAGGCTGAAGGCCTCCTATACCATATAATCGCTCGGGGTATTGAAAGTAGCAAGATATTCAGGGACAAAACTGATTACAGCTTCTTTCTGAATCGCTTTGGAAAAATCTTAACAGACACGCAGACAGATTGTCTCGCGTTCGCTCTGCTTCCCAATCACTTTCATCTGTTGCTGAGGTCAAATAAAGTTTCGATTTCAACTGTAATGAGAAGGCTGCTTACCAGCTATGCCGTTGTTTTTAACAAAAGGCATAAACGCTCAGGACATCTGTTCCAGAATCGTTACAAATCAATAATATGCCAAGAGGAACCGTATTTATTGGAGCTCATAAGATATATTCACCTCAACCCGATAAGGGCTGAGGTTGTCCCCGGTATGGATGACCTTAGTTCGTACCCCTACGCGAGGCACTACGCACTTTTGCGAAAGATAAAACTTCCCTGGTATACTCCGGAAATTGTGCTGGATCAATTTGGCAACAACTATCAGACAGCACAGAGAAAATATCTAAACTTCCTAAAAGAGGGTTTGTCGTTTGACAGGGAATCAAAGTATGAGGGTGGGGGTTTGAAAAGATCACTGGGTATTCCAAATGTTTATCCTACAGAAAGCCAAGCGTTTGATGATAGAGTCCTTGGTGACAGCGGCTTTGTTCTCGCGTTGCAAGCACATGAAGAAAACACCCGGAGCAGGCGTGAAGATGTCGGGATGGAAGACTTAATCAAGGTCGTAGCTGATTTCTACAGTTTCTCAACAGAGCAAATCCAAGGCAACAGCATCAAGGAAGGTCTTAACAAGGCTAGGGCCGTGGCAGCCTATCTTGCGTCTAGCAAGCTTGGTCTATCTTTTGCCGAGATAGCAAGGGATCTTAATGTTCATCGAGCAAATGCAGCTAGAATGGTAAATCGTGGTAAAACAGTGCCGCTTAACGACCAAATAAAGATGAGGTTAAATATCTAGCCGCAACAAACGCAACCAACGTCCCCTAATCAAACAACCCCACCAGAGCGGGGTTGTTTGAAAAAGAAAACTACTGTGGTGTTTTGATTACACTGCGTCGTTATCTATAGTCAGCTCGTTGCCACAACAACTGATGCTACTAAAACCCTTACCGCCGCCAACGATCTCAACCTTTAAACCGCACGCGTTCGGATGGTTCTTGCTCTCATCGATGATTATTCCGGGCTTTGCTTTGTCGCCCGCGAACCTATCAACAGAACTATCAACTGAATCAGTCTTTTCCGCGTCCGTCAACTCCAGACCGCAACAGTTTACGCTCTCGAAACCGGCACCGCCATCAAGTACCTTAATGGCCACACGGCAGCTTTCTTCGGATTTTTTTACCTCGTCGATAATGTCGCCTTTTTGAATTGCCATAAAAAACCTCCTTTCGTCTTCCATTGTCGTATCTAACAACTGTTAGTATCACATAGTTAATAAGTTACTATAAGTTAGTAGCTATCGTAAAGTTTGTCAAGAGGAAATATTCTGTTATTATTAGAGATGCGCGATGGCCTTGAATTAAATGACATGACGCTAGGAGGAACAATTATGTCTCAGCTAGATCATGACAAAAATGAATGTCCGATCCATAAAACAATGATGATCATTGGAAAAAGGTGGACCGCGGTCATCATTCGTGATTTGGTGGCCGGCACAAAGCGTTTTGGCGAGTTAGAGCATTCACTTGAGGGTATTAGCGCTAAGGTACTGACACAACGACTCCAGGAGCTTGAGAGCCAAGGGATGGTTGACAGGCGTGTTTACGCAGAAGTTCCGGTTCGCGTTGAGTATTCATTAACGGAAAAAGGTCATGGATTAAAGCAAGTGATCGATAGTATGGCTGGTTGGGGCGAGAAGTGGGGCTAATCTAGGGGACGTAGTTAACTTCCTTTACTTATTTATTTAGCTAAATAACTGATGAGAGAGAAATTGGGAAAGCTTCAAGCTTCATGTTTTTGCCTATTCTTTAGCGGAGTAAGTAAAGGAAGTTAACTACGTCCCCTTAGGTTGTGACGGTTATGCCAATCATCTGATAGACAATTACTCCAGCCATTACCCAAGTAGCTATAGAGATGATCTTTCTAACATAACCAAGATACCAGAGCCTGTGTGCGACAAGTCCCACGACACAGACGGCCGCGGCCTTAAAAGCTATTGCGCTCCAAAAACCCTCAGCCAGAAAAGCTGCCATGATCGGGTTGGCTTCAAAAGCACCGGCAACGTCTAAAGAAACCTTTGTTAAGGACATATCAGCAAGGTTAAGCATAATATAAGGAACAAACGCGGCTAGAAAGCCAGGTTTGTCCCGATCGTATTCAATATCTAAACTAACCCCTTGTTTCATTACGTAACAATTTACTGTTTCCCCCCCGTTTTGTCAATGGTTAACCAGGCCATATATAATATTAGTGCCGATCAAACGGCATAGTCTCAAGGCGTGGTATTGCCCAAGTCCCAGCTTTTCAAATTGTCCGTCGTAAAAAATAACTGCACTTATTGTGCATATATTGCTAAAGAAATGAACTATGATCGCCGATAGTCTGTAGTATGCAGCAATAATTAGCTCGACAATCGCACAAATAGTCAAGGTTAGGTATACGACATGGCGTTAACAGAGTATGAAAAAGAAATAGGGAAAAGGCTTAGGAATATGAGGGAGAGCCGAAACCTTAGCCGCAAAGCGGTGGAAACAAAAATAGCAGGCGAAATCTCAGAGTTTGCTCTAGAGATGTATGAGAAAGGCACGCGCAGAATTCCACCCTCGCGTCTTGAGAGGCTGGCTGATTTCTACGGAGTAGCCGGCGCCTTCTTGCGCGGTGAGTGTTCCGCTAGAGATTCAGGTATTCAAGACTACGAGCTAGAGGTCGCGCTATTGACTGATTCAAGGTATTCAAAGGAAGAAAAAGATCTGCTGGTGCACGTTATAAATATTATTGAGGCAAAAAGAAAAGCTGAAGTCAAAATAGCGTTGATGGCATGAAAGCTTAACTACTTCTTTGAAGGGAGGGAGGGAAAATGGAAGGAACTTTAACCGGTTTTAGTCTTAGCGAGATCATTGAAATGCTGGCGCATAATAAGAAAACCGGCGTCTTGTCTATAGATTCCTCTAGTGAGGGCAGTGGTCGGGTCTGGTTCAGCGAGGGCCAGGTCCGCTCCGCTGAGACGCCGGCTTTTGAGAGTCGCGAAAAGGGCGATAAGAAAAATGGCGGTCAGACAGAGGACAGCTTGAAGGACGCGATGCTGGAGATTACGGAATGGGAAAAAAGCGTTTACAGCTTTGAGGCTTGCGAGGTTAGTGTGAGTGATGGCGATAGCTTATTTGAAGTTGGCAAGATCTTAAATGAAGTCGCGCGACGCCACGATGAATGGGAGCTTATCAAGGCTGAAATTCCGTCGCGAGGAGCGAAAGTTGAACTCATTTCGGAGATGAAAGAAGCTTCGGCTAGTCTTTCGAGAGACCAATGGAAGCTGGTCGCCAGGGTTGGCAAGAACACGACCGTCGATAGTCTTAGGCAGGAGCTTGAGATTAGTCGATTTCAAGTCGGGCGGATATTGTTCAACTTGAGCAAAGCGGGCCTTGTCAGGTGTTTGGGAGAGGCGGCAGATGTCGATCCCAGTCCAACTAGGGCAAATACACAGCATAAAGTCGAAGCAATAGACAAGAAATACATCCGCAAAAGCATCATGGAAGATGATGAGGCAAAACAGCTGATACCGTCCGAATGGGCGAGCTATTATCAGCTTCTTGATTCAAGAAACATAAGCGCTAGAAACTCGGGGACAAGAAGGATAGTGAGCAACTAAATTTTTTTATTTTGATAGTGCACTAGTTGTACAGAGCACATTACAAATAGTGGAAGGAGGTTTTGAAATGTTTAATCAACTAAGAGACGAAAAGGGCGCTTCCGCAGTCGAATATGGGGTTATGGTCGCGTTGATAGCCACAGCGATTGTTGCGACGGTAGGCTTGCTTGGAACCCAACTTAACATTGTGTTTCAGAGTGTTGTCACCTCGCTTGGTGGTTAGTTTATGGATGCTATCGAGTGCCCGCAGAGGCGCGGGTGCTCGACAGCCCGATCTTTAGAAGAGTGCAGCCCCAGGCCGCACCGTCTAAAGATCCGGTGTCAAGCGGCTTTCCAGAAATGAAGGAGGAGATGGCATTGTTGATAAATCGGAAAATGAGAATTTACTCACACGATGGAAATTGCGGTTTGCGGGGGAAGACGATACCGTCATGTGTTTTGAGGAATAATGGCAACGGGCTGAGCTCTCAATGGTCTTCGTTGTCAGGTCTCGTAGATCTCGTCGAAATCTGCAAAAAAAGGGAGTCAACATGCGGTCAATGATTGCAGATGACAGGGGCGCGAGCACCGTGGAATTCGCTTTGATCGTGCCGGTTCTGATCATGTTGATCTTCGCCATATTCCAGTTTGGTATGGCTTTCGGGGACCATCTGGTCATAACACACGCAGCGCGAGAAGGCGCCCGGCTGGCGGCTGTCGGCAAGTTCAATGAGCAAGAGGTTAGAGAAAGAGCATATCCGGTCGATGTGACTTCAATAGTGGTGGATTACCCGTCCAGCGAAACTCACGGTGAACCTGTCGAGGTGCGAGTTGAATATAACTACCAGTTGAGTATTCCATTTTTTGGCACCCGTCTAATACCGCTTGCGAGTAAAGCTCAGATGCGGATGGAGGTTTAGCGGATGATTAACCGAGTGAAGGACGCAATATTCAGAACAAGCCGTCTGGCCCAAAACCAATCAGGCCAAGTGGTCGTCTTGGTCGCTTTACTAAGCACTGCCCTGGCCTCGACGTTGGTTCTCGCTGTCGATCTCGGAAGCGCTTATCAGGGCCGGCGTCAACTGCAGACGAGCGTTGATGCCGCCGCCCTGGCCGGAGCGATGGATATTGCCGAAGGAAGAAGCCAAGAGCTCGCTAGAGCCACGGTCACCGAATATGTGGCGAGAAACCTGGATGAGCCGCTAGGCTCAGTCGAGATCAGCTTTCCGGACAGCGAGAGCTTGACGGTCGAAGCCAAAATAGACAGGCAGACATTTTTCGCGCGACTTTTTGGAAAAGAAACAATGCGCGTTGGGGCTAGGGCCACCGCCAGCCTGGGTTTAGCCGGCAAAGTAAGCAATTTGATGCCGATAATTGTTCCTCAAAGCAGCGTCGAAGGACACGTCGGCGCGGCAAATAGCGCAGTCTTTGAGCTCGGCGACGATCGCCCCTTGGAAAGCCTTTCAATCACTTACTCGCAGTCGGGCGCCCTGGTGACTTATACGGTGGCTTATGTAAACACAAGTGATCAGGCAACTGATCTTGAAATGTGGTCCTCTTTGCCTGGGGGCGCCGAATATGTCGGCGGTTCCGCGACAGACCCGGGTGTATTTGATGGAACGGAAGTCCGGTGGCAATGGAGCGGGGTAGGGCCAGGCGATAGCCGGACCGCCAATTTCACGGTCAATTTTGAGGGCCAGGTCAACGCCCGGAACGACGTGTATGCCAGGGCGCAAGGCAATCAAGTGGAATCAGCGTCAACCGATTCTTCTCAACGAGGTTTCTTTTGGCTGACCGACTTTGATGATCAGTCAAACGGCACACCCGACTATAGCTCCTGGATTGTCAACGGGTATCCAGGTCTCATAGCGGCTGGGCAAGTGGCTAATGGTACAGGTGTCAGGGCGGCGCTTAAGTCCGCTCTGGACGAGCGCGTAGCAAAAGACCCGGCGGTAGTGTTGCCCCTCTACGACTATACCGAGGGAGGCGGCCATGCCGGCGCCTATCATGTCGTCGGGTTCGCGGAGTTTTATATCACCGGTTTTAGTTTTAATGGAAATCCAAAGACAATTTCCGGCTATTTCACGCAGGGGACTGTAACGACCGGGGTCGGCGAGGGCCAAAATCTGCCCGATTATGGCGTTAAGGTCATCTGGTTATCGGATTAAGAGAGAGTAGTGAGAGGGAGTAAAAATGTTTTCAAGAGTTAGAACAGTAACGATTGCTCTGGTATTTGGTGTCGTCGCGACTTTGGGGATAGCGCTATACATCAATTCAGTAAAGGCGGAGATTGTTGAGTCAGGCGAGAAGAGAACAGTTTATATGGCCGCCAAATCTATACCGGCCGGCGCTCCTGTGGCCGATTTGGTTGACAAAGGTCTGGTCAAAAAAACCAAAATCCCAAAAAGATATATTGCCGAGGGCGCGCTTGCTGATCTCAATCCCTATAAGAACCGGGTCGTAGTCACGTCTTTGAGCCGTGGGGAGCAATTGACATCCGGCAAGCTTAGATCGGCCGGTCAATCAGAATTAGCAGTCAAGTTGAAAAAAGACAAAATCGCTCTGTCCATTGGGGTTGACGCTGTTACCGGGGTCGACGGTAAAATCGCTGCCGGCGATCAGGTTGTAGTCCTGGCGATGTTCGCGCCCGGACCGGGAGGGTCGGATGTGAGCAGGGTTCTGCTGAAAGATATTTTGGTGATCGACGTCAGTGAAGACCAAAAGCGCACTAGTGGCGTCGGAACGTCTATGAAACGCACCATTACCTTGGCCGTCAGCCTGTCTGAGGCCGAAAAACTTGTCTTCGCTGAAGAAAAAGGTAAGGTCTGGGTCGGTTTGTCGACTCCGGTAGACGCGCAGTTGTCTCCGACCACCGGTCAAACGATGGAAAGTGTTTTCAATTAGTCAGCAGTCGAGGTCGTCAGAGGTGAAAAAATTATGGGAGTGAAGATGGCAATAGCTGATCCGGATCCTGTCTTTACAGCTGAAATATCTTCGGAGTTTAAACTGATCAACGAGGTAGAAGTTGTCTGGGCAAAAAACACCTGGGATGAAATCAATAACTGTATGTCGAGCCAAACGCCTGAGGTCGTTCTTTTTGGGCCAGGTTGGTCGAAAGCCAGGGTTTTGTCAGGTTTCAAAAAATTCATCGCCGCGCGTCCGTTTCTCCAAGCTATTTTAGTAACAGCTGACTACAGCACGGACCTGCGTAGACAGGCTGCCGAGGCCGGGTTTGCCGGTGTTTTCGCTATCCCGATTGACAGCACCGAACTACTGCTTTGTGTCAGACGCGCGGCGGCCAACCGTAAACGTCAGGGAGGGGACGAGAAGAGGCCACAGGGTCGTTTTATTACCGTTTTTAGCACAAAGGGCGGGGTAGGAAAAACCGTCGTGGCAACCAATCTCGCAGTGGCGCTGGCCAATGAAGCCGACGCCAACACGGTCGTTGTCGATCTCGATCTGCAATTCGGTGATGTCGGGGTCATGTTGAAGTTGTTGCCAAAGCACACATTGCATGACCTGGTCGGGCTCGAATCAATCGATGCGGAGCAGGCTAAATCGCTGCTGACTCCGTTTAACGACAAAGTCAATGCCTTTGTCGCCCCTCTCCAGCCGGAACTTGCCGACCTTATGACACCGCAGATTATAAAGCCGGCTTACACCGCGCTCAGGCAAATCACGGACTATATAATTGTCGATACACCGCCGTGTTTTAACGACAATGTCCTGGGGGTGTTGGACGAGACCGACGAGCTTTTTCTAGTGGCTACTCTAGATCTGCCATCTCTTAAAAACATCAAACTTTGTTTGAAAACTCTTAAATTGCTCGGTTTTCCAAAAGAGAAAACCAGCCTAATTCTAAACCGTATCGATCAGGGTTTTGGCCTGTCGCCGATTGAAGCTGAGGCGATATTCGAAGAAAAAATAATTGGGCAGATTCCAAATGATTCAGCTGTCTTGTTGGCCGTTAATAAAGGAACTCCAGTTGTATTGGAGGCGCCAAAGGCTCCGGCGTCAAAAGCGCTCCTGTCGCTGACAGGGATCGTAAGCGATCTAGTTGGAAACGAGAAAAGAAGAAAGAAGGTGAGGCAAAGTGTCTCTGCATGAGCGGCTTAGCGCGATCGAAGGCGTCGCGGAAAGTGATGGGCGCGGGCAGCGCCGGAAAGTCATGAACGAGATAAACAGAAAGATCCACTCGCTTCTAATTGAGGAGTTGGGCCCGGAACTCTACGGAAATCAAGTAGAGCGAAACGAAGTTCGCAAGAAGGTCAAGCAGAAGTTGACGGCCCTGGTGGGCGGTGAGGCTACTCCTCTTTCCGGTGAAGAAAAAGCGGAATTGATTGAGGAAATCTCGGACGATGTGCTTGGCCTCGGCCCGATCGAGCAGTTCTTAGCAGACCCGGCCGTAACCGAGGTAATGGTCAATGATTATGCGACCATATATGTGGAAAAAGACGGTCGACTTTACGATACTGATGAGAGATTTATCGACGAAGCGCACCTTCGTCGGATAATAGATAAGATAGTGGGGCAGGTCGGACGCCGGATAGATGAGAGCGTGCCCATGGTCGATGCCCGCCTGCCGGACGGCTCTCGCGTCAACGCGATCATCTCTCCCGTAGCGATCGGCGGAGCCAAGCTTACTATCAGAAAATTCGCCGCTGATCCCTTTGGTATAGATGATTTAATCGAGTTCAACACCCTGGCCCCGCAGGGAGCGTCGTTTCTAGACGCCTGTGTTCGGGGTCGTTTGAATATTCTAGTATCCGGTGGCACAGGGTCGGGTAAGACAACGACTTTAAATGTTTTGTCTGAGTTTATACCCGCTGATGAGCGAATTGTCACGATCGAGGACGCCGTCGAGCTCCAGCTTAAGCAGGCCCATACCCTAACCCTTGAATCACGGCCGCCGAACATCGAAGGGCGAGGCCAGATAACCATAAGGGACCTGGTCAGGAACGCTTTGCGAATGCGGCCGGACAGGATAATAGTCGGCGAAGTCAGGGGCGGGGAAGCTCTGGATATGCTCCAGGCAATGAACACAGGGCATGACGGGTCGCTCAGCACTGTGCACGCCAATGCCCCACGCGATGTGTTATCTAGGCTTGAGACCATGGTCTTGATGTCCGGCATAGATCTGCCGGTCCGGGCAATAAGAGAGCAGATCGCGTCAGCCATTGATCTTATTGTCCAACAAGCCCGCTTCCGTGATGGGAGCAGGCGTATTACTCATATTACTGAAGTCCAGGGAATGGAGGGCGATATCATCACGCTCCAAGATCTGTTCCTCTTCGATTTCTCACAAGGCGTCAATGACGAGGGCTATCAACGCGGGCGGCTCAAGTCAACCGGCATCAGGCCCAAGTTCGCGAAAAGGCTTGAAGAGGTCGGCGTCGAACTCCCGTCTGAGTTTTTTCAACTTGAGTATCTGCTAAGGAAATAGATGTATTTATTAAGCCTGAGTTTATATTTTATTTGTTTCACGATCCTGGCGCGCGTACTGATAGCGATTGTTTGGCCTGGAACCACTGTTTTAAAACAGCAGCTGGCCTTCTACGAGCAATCGTGGTCTGTGGCGCATGGTGAAACTGAGAATCACACTCTTGACCCAGTTGATGGCATTAGAGCGCGCGTGAAGGCATCTATAAGCAGACTGGTTAGCCGCGGACGCCCGGTGATATTGATACAAAAGAAATTGGAAACCGCCGGTTTGTCATTGGAGTGGACGGAATTCACTTACTATCATTTTCTGGGGGTCACCGCGAGCGGGGTGATCGCGCTTCTGTTAGCGGGGCTGATAGTGGCGATACTGGTTGTGATGATCGCCGCCTGTGCGCCGCTATTCGCGCTTGATTATTTGATTGCGAAGAGACGGTCCTTGTTCGGCAACCAATTGCCTGAGATATTAACGATGACGTCAAGTGCCTTAAAGACCGGCTACAGTCTCCTGCAGGCGGTTGACATGGTAGCTTTAGAGAGCGGTCCCCCGGCATCAGAGGAGTTCAAGCGCGTTTTAACGGATGCCCGTCTGGGATTGCCTGTTGAGCAAGCCCTGGAGAAGATGAGCGCGCGCGTCGCCTGCACCAGCTTTGACTGGATGGTTATGGCCATTAAGATTCAAAGAGACGTGGGAGGCAATCTCGCCGAGGTCCTGGAGACCCTGGCCGGAACAATTCGTGAGCGCGAGACTGTGCTGCGTCAGGTCAAAGCGCTCACTGCTGAAGGCCGGCTTTCAGCTATTATTTTGCTGTGTCTGCCGGTTTTTGTTGCGCTCGCTCTATTTCTTATAAACCCCGGTTACATAAATCTTCTATTTTCTACAGCGGCCGGCATCGCGATGCTTTTCGCCGCCGCGTTCCTAATGGCAATTGGTACATTATGGCTTCGCCGAGTTATCAAGATTGAGGTGTGAAAAATGCTAATTGTTTTTATTTTATCGCTTGCGATGTATTTTTATTGTTTTTATTCAGTCGGTCGGCTCATTGCCAATGCCGTTGCTAAAAACCGCGCCAATGAGATAGAAGCAGCGGCTGAGAAAGTTAAGACAGGTATTAGAGCGGCTAGTGAACGCTTTGTGACACCGAAGAGGAGCTTTCAGCTTAAGAACAGGTTGCTCGAGGCCGGCCAGCCGCGCGACCTGGATGTAGATGGATTCGTAGCGCTTAAAGTGTTGGGCGCGGCATTTGGGGTAATTATCGGCTTGATCGTGGCCCTATTTGGGTCTTTTTCGCTGGCGCGTTTCTTAGCTCTAATGATCATGATGACAGGTATTGGATTCACTATCCCTGACGCTTGGCTCCACAGATTAATCACGAGGCGTAAAAAGGAGATAGCTAGATCATTGCCGGATATCCTAGACATGCTTACAGTCAGTGTCGAGGCGGGGTTGGGCTTTGACGCAGCCGTCGGGAAAGTCGTGAAGAATTTCAAGGGGCCCCTGGCTAAGGAGTTTTGTCGCTGGCTGCAAGAGGTTCAGTTCGGAAGCGCTCGAAAAGAGGCATGGCGAGGGCTTGGGCGGCGAGTCAATCTTCCGGAAGTTAGCTCGTTTATCCTCGCGGTTCTGCAGGCTGATACTTTTGGTGTCAGTATTGGCAAAGTTTTGAGAATCCAAGCCGGGGAGATGCGCGTGAAGCGGCGCCAGTGGGCTGAAGAAGCGGCGATGAAGACACCGGTAAAAGTTGTTTTTCCGCTCGTTCTTTGTATCTTTCCCGCGCTTATGATAATCATTGTGGGCCCGGCCGCCATTAAGATATTCAATACCCTCAGTTATTGAAAGGGATCTGCGGTATAGGTAATCTGTACTAATTGTGGGTTTAAAGCTCAAGCACTTGTCTTCACTTGTCGATAGTTCGATATATAAACAAAGATAAAGTCGCAGTAACAATGGTAGTAAGAAGATCAAACGATCATCGCACAATGAGTCAAGATAAGGTGGGGTAGGGAAATGATTTCATCAAGATATGAGGCGGAGGTGGGGAACAGGCTCCGCAATGTCAGAGAAAGCCGAAACTTGAGTCGCAAAGAAGTAGAGATTCAGACGGGCGGAGAGTTTAAGGAATCTATCTTGGCGATGTATGAGAACGGTCGGCGCAGAATCCCGACACCGCGCCTGAAGAAGCTGGCTGATTTCTATACGGTATCGAGCGCGTTCTTGATGGGAGATAGCCCCCATGTTGACTCAGGTTTTCAAGAATATGACGTTGAGGCCATGCTTATGAGCGACCCAAAATATTCAGAAGAAGAAAAAGAGCTATTAATGCACGTAATCAATATTATTGCTGCGAAGAGAAAAGCTGAAGGAAAAGATTAGGGAAGGCAAGGCGGAAAAGCTGATGGCGCTCACCACATATGTTCAGAACCGGCGTCAGGCCGAGGATCTTGTTAGGGGGGTAGGGTTTGACGGGCCGCCGGTTGATCAGTATGTACTGGCCGAAAGGTTGAACATCGAGATTGTTGAGATGACTCTGCCCAGCTGGTTTTTTGGCGTACTCGTAAACCTTAAAGGGGATTTCTATATTACGTTGAACAAAGGGATGCCCGAGCACCGTAAGAACTTCACGCTCGCCCATGAAATTGCCCATCATCAACTTCACGGAGCAGAACTGGCTTATATGAAGAACTGCAAGAGAGATTTTTTTCACAGGGAAGCCGATGTTTTCGCCGCGGAGCTATGCATGCCCACATTCATTTTGAAGAAGGAAGCTATGAAGTGGTGTAACGATTACCGGTGGCTGGCCAAGATGTTTGCCGTAAGTGAAACAGCAATGGTACGAAAACTTCAAGAGCTCGGTATCTTAAAGAATTCTCATTATGAATGTCGAAGCTAAATGGTGAACACTATATTTTTTTACGTTAGACATGCACTAGATGTCCGGTCATCCTTACTGAATGTGGAATACATCACGCGGAGATCCAGCGTGTTTGCTCAGCTAAGAAACATGAGAGGTTCATCTGTCGTTGAGTATGGGATTATGACGGGGATGATGGCGATCGCGTTCGCTGGCACGGTGGGTGTGCTGGGGGGCCATGTAAACACTTTATTTCACATAGTTGTAAGGTCTTTCAGTGGCTGATGTAACTGTTGTTAGGGCCGCTCGACAATCTTCAAATCTGTTATCTAGATGGCAGTTTCTGTTCTAGAGTCTACATAATTTATTGCCGCAGCGAATGACGATTGGCTGCCATCTAGATAACAGATGACTATCATTGTGAACTCACGTTTTACACATGACACGTGCTCTAATAGGCCTAGTAGTGGTCGACAAGAACGTGTTCAGCTTATTTCGCAGGAAACTTTAGTAAATAAAAAACGTCATATGTCCAAGTGTTTTGGAAGTAAAAGAATCTTCCGAGCGACTAAAATGAATAAAGGTTGCCTATGGCGTATAGGTCATAACATCATCGGTTGCCGCCGGCGGGATGTACAAATTGCTGCCCCAGCCACCAATACCGTTCATGTTTTCAGAATTACCGTTATTTCCATGGCAAGTTAAATTGCACAACCTTTGCCTTGCTGGGTTCGTCGCGCTCTCAGTAGTTTCCCACATAAGAAAGGATGGCTTAGCTTTTGAAAAAGCAGTAACTACTGTTGGAGCAAAATTAACTAAGTGTGATTTTATACCATTAACCGGTGCTGAGCTGCTAGTATTCCAGCTTCCATCATAATATTCGTACTGAGTATTAGGCTCTTGTTGGTTGCTGTGAGTATCATAATGGCACGCCCTGCATGTAGCTAAGCCCCCATCGCCAAAACCCCAGGCAAACCGGATCAACTTCAAATGAGTCCTATGCAAATTGCCGTATGCATTAATGCTGTCAGAATCGTAAAAGTTCGTATATCCTGGTGAGGTCGAGTTTAGCAGGGCTTCGTCGTGACAGAGATAGCATAGAGCAAAATCGTTTGTGTCATAAGTCGACGGCAGCGTTGTCAAATCTGTCCTGTAGTTGTCTCTTAGCACTGGTGTATTTGTTGAGCCGTGTGGCCCTTGCGGTTCATAAGTTGAATTAGCCGCTTTGCCGGCCGCGTCGTCTGTTCCGTCGCTGTTATGACAATCGGTGCACTTGATAACCGAGTCTCCGGTTAAGCTGCCGAGCAGCGTGTTCTCCAGCGCCCCTGACTTATTGCGTCCGGCCCCCTCAATCGGGTGGAAGGCGTTATTGTTTGGATTAAAAACCACGGACTTATCTTCCTGACCCACAGGTGTACCGCCGCTGTCTGTATAATAATTACTATCAGGTCTGGTCGTATAGGATGAGTGGCACTTGAAACAAACTTCGAATTGCAGTGAAACGCCGTCGACCTTCGTTAGGGTAGGTACGGAACCGGCAACTCCATTAGTTACAGAGACACCCCAGATTCCTCTCAGCGGATTACCTTGCCCTTGAAGCACCGCGTCCATATTGTGACAGTCAAGGCATTCAGAGTGCCGGTTTCCCGCGCCCAAAGAAGCGACGGGATCTGTCCATTCGTCCTCACTGTGAAGGCCGCTTCTTCCGACGGGATGTGTTGAATCTTTGCTGAACTCATCCTCAATATTCGGCGCGCCCGCGAAACTGTCAACCTTATGACATCTGTAGCAAAGTTTTTGCTCGGTACTGACATCTTTATAGCCCTTGCCTGTCTCAAACTCATCATCTACCGGATGACACATTAAGCACGCTTGATCCATGCCCGGCAACGGTCTATACGGGTCTCCAGCCCACGCGGACGTTCCAGAAGTGACGTAACTATCCCACATCAGCTTCCAGCCCACGCTCTGGTGTGGGAAGCGGCCTTCGCTACCGGCCCCGTCACTGGCAGCGTGGCATCCCCTGCAGCCTTGCACCTCAGCGGTATGTCCGGCGACCGCTACGTCAGCGTTACCATAAACTTCCAGAAGTCCGTCAGTGCCTCTTCCTTGAACGTGGCTTTTCTTGTTTGGTCCGACCGTGCCTGTGGTCGTCACCCAGTTTGGGTTTCTATTGTGACAATCCGCGCAAAACCCGGTTCTTACGGCCGTGGGTTCATTAGCTAGTTCCGTGCCGTCTATTCCGCCTATCCCTGAAGCCAGCGGTGTGCCGTCTCCGGAGGGGTCAACTCTGAGAATTTTTGCGTTCCATGTTTCTATGTAGTCTCCGCCATCGTAAATATTGCCGTCTAAATTGATGGCGTCAAGTGTTCCGTCATTGTCCGCGTCGTGTCCGATAGTATCCGCTCCATGTACGCTGTGGCACTGGTAGCAATCAAGCTCAGCTCCGATGCCGCCCGCGGTGACCGGGTTCCTGTCGTACAATTTGCCGTTTGGCGCCGTGCCTCCGTTTATGTCGGAATCAGGTACGCTAGTCGCTCCCAGTGTATGCTCGCCTCTTACCTCATGACCGAGAACGGTGAGTTCATAAGGTTTTTTATTCGTGAGCCCGGCGCTGGCGTCATGGCAATACATGCATTCAGTTTCGCGTCTATTTCCGGCTCCTTCTACACTATCTCGCGACCCCTCTTCACCTCGAAGCTCTCCAGCTGTTCTATCATCGCCGACTTCAAAATCAGTTGATCCGCTCTTGAGTAGTCGGTAGCTGGTTATGCCGGCGTCGTGAACCGCGTGGCATGTCTTACATAGGTTGCTGCTGGTCGAGTAACCTCCATGAGGAGAGGTTATATTCGCACCGTAATTTCCGGGCATATCGGTCCATTCGGGCATATCGGCTGTTATAGGATCAGTATCAGAAACTTTCCACCAACCGCCAGCCGATGCGGCTTGTGGAAATATTAGAATCACAAAAATCACTATTAATACTAGTGTGATCTGGATGTTTTTCTTCATATTTGTGCCCCTGTGTCCTTTTCCGCCAGAAGCAAGTTCGGAGCCGGCTCAAAATGTTAGCCCTTGTCTACTAAGAACATAGCACCGCTTTTTGCGCCTTGTCAAGGCAAAAGGGCCATAATAAATGGTTGCTTTCAAACGATAACTGGTGTTTATTGTCTCGCGAGCGGTCTGCGCTGAAAAAAACTTCTTTTAGAGATATTTTAAGCGAGCGAATCAAATCAGAAAGTTGTCATGGCTCAAAGACGTGATTATTAGGGATCAGGTCTCAGTGTTAAAATATTATAAAGTCGTGAATATAGGCATCAAGATAGCTCGGGGCCTGCCCTCACTAGTATCTTTATTTACTATCAAATCTTTATTTACTATCAACGTCTTTTGATGAGTCAAATTGCGCGCTTGCGTCATTCTATAATATCCTGCTATTCTGGGTTCCAGCCTAGCAAAACAAAGCTGTTTGGCAGGTGTCGGTTGAAGGCCTCTATAGGAAATGGAAAAACAAGCAGTAAAAAACAACCTCTTGAAGACTCGTTTTAGGTTCAGTCTTCTTCATCTGATAGGGATAAGCTTAATAGCGGTCGGACTGTTCTTAGCGGGTCCATTTATAAAACCCTACATATATTATGCGTTGATACCCGCCCCCTTGGAAGCAAGCCATTCGCTAAAAGAAAATGACGATCGCCTCTTTATTCCTAGTATTAAGCTGGACGCTCTCTTGAGCAATGATATTGCACTCTATGATTATGGAATCATTATGCCTTACGGCGCCAATCTCGGGGAGATGGGGAATACTGTTCTTGAAGGACATAATAATGCCAAGAATGGCAGCTTGCTCTTTTCGCTTCTTCATCTTGTCAAGGTGAAAGAAAAGATCGTCCTGCATTATAAAGGGGAGCGCTTTGAATATATAATTGATAAAAGGCAGATCGTAGAACCAAAAAGAAGGGCAGATTTTATAAAGAACACACCGGACGACCGTTTAACATTGATTACTTGCTATCCGCCGACCAGTACGGCGATGCGCTTGATTTTGACAGGGAAGCTGCGAAAAATGACTTTATGATGAAAAAAGTCGCCGGTATGGTCACGGCAATTCTGATCTTTTCCATTATCAGCTGGTTCTACCTATTAAAGGAGCCGGTGATTTTTGCTCCGTCCTGGCGGGTGGGTCAGAGCTGGGAGGTTCAGGTTTTTTCGCGCGTACCGGGAGAGCAAAGCGGGGGCTTTTACCACAATATCTGGCGGTTTCGAGTTGCCGACAAGAAGATCGTGGGCGGTCAAACCATTTTTGAAATTGAAGCTCATGAAGAAAAAAGGAAAAAGGGCATTAGTTATCGGTTTGAAGTAACCCACCCCGACTTGGTCTTAAAAAAAATGTCAGTATATAAAAATAAGAAGTTGGATCGAATTGAGAAACCCGCTTCAGAAGCCTTTTTCATTGATCCGGACGCGCAATCGCTCGTGCCGCTGGATTTTTCTCCATTACCGACGTTCGGCATAGCGCGGGCCGACAAGAAAAAGGCACTAAAGATCGGAAGTACAGAAGTTTTCGCGGATGTGATCCAGAACGCGACGATGACTCAGGAGATAGTGATAGACGAACCCGTTCGGAAAGTAACTGTCGTGACAAAACAGGACATGAGTAACGGTAGCTGGATCGAAAACGTGCAGCTTTGGGAAGAGTCCAGGCCCTGGTGGTCAGGGGCGAGCAGGTTCAGGAACGGTGTCAAAGAGAGTGAAGCGATTCTCGTCAAGTGGTAGGGGTAAACTACCGTTTATTTGCCTTGGCAGTCCGCTTATCGTGCATATTTGCCGATAATCGGGTGTTGACTTGCGGATATAGGCTTAGTATACTGACACTCATGTCGGATTGGAGCGAAACAATAACCAAACAAAAGCGGCAGCAAAAAAGATATAAGTTTTATGTCTTATTTGGGCTGTGTCTCCCTGTTCTGATCTTTTCATTGGCCTCTTGCAAGACAGCAGTAAAAAAACCGGCCGCTCACAAGCAAAAAGCGGAAGACGTGCCAATGATGAAGCGAGGTCGAATCTTAGCTGACGCGAAAGACGATATAGCGATAATCGAGAGCGTTCAGGATGACTGGCGGGTGCTGCAGCCGGCGATGGCGGGCAAGGCATTGGACACATTAAAAGCTGAAATAGAGGGCTTAAAAGCTGATGGTCTTGTAAAAGTGCGAGAATATGAGAAACTGGAGTTGGAGTTCGGCTCACTAAAAAAAGGCGTAGCAGGTGTCACGGTCCAGTTTTTAGATAACAGCGAAATAGTCCGGCTCGAGACCGGTCAATCGGTGGTAGTTTCACGGGCCGAGAGGAAAAAATTTTACATAGGTCTGGCTAAAGTAGAGGGTCGTTGGAAGATAATAAGCTTGCTAACCGGTATTAAAGAGGATAAAAAGAATGAACATTAGCAAGCAATCGGTTTTTATTCGGGTTGTCGCATGCTAGAAGAAAACCCAGTCTTGTCGAGGCAACAGACCGGTGTAGGAATCAGGGTTTTGCTCGCGCTTCTGGTGCTGGCCATTATCGTCCTTTTAGGCTCGATCATATACACTCTCTTGACGCCAAACGCGACACCCAGGTCCGCGGTGGAAAGAGACTTAATTGACAACAAAGCGTGGGTCAAACGCGATCCAGGCAATTATGACGCTAGAATTATTCTTGGTGCAGCCTTTGCGCAAATAGGTGACTACTCGAGCGCTATTGAGGAGTTCAAGGAGGCAGCTAAGATTACTCCCAAGAAATCAAAGGCCTATTTTAATTTGGGTTTTACTTATAAAGAGATGGGGCGTACAAAAGAGGCCGTGGCGCAATTGAAAAAAGCCTCAAAACTTGATCCCAATTGGACACTGCCGTATTACCAATTAGCGCGGATCTATGGCAAACAAGGAAAGTATGATAAAGCACTGGTTGAGTCAGACAAGGTCATTCTGCTTTCCCCTCAAGCAAGTGATGTACTATATTTACAGGGTACTTTTTATGAGGCCAAGAAAGATAAAGATAGCGCGATAGCCAAGTATAAAGAAGCCCTAAAATACGATCCGGCTGCGAACACTGCGCAAGCTAAGGCGCTGAAAAGGTTGTCGAGATCCGAAGAGAAAAGAAAATAAAAATTTTCGAGAACGATATTCATAGATCATAGATCGAGATAGCTGGAGGAATATGTAATGGCAAAACTCAATGAGGGCTTGGAAGCGCTGGAGTCTTCCGTGCCAATCGAACAAGATAAAAAACCCGAATACGGCCGGATACTGGTGTTCCTGATGTTGTTGCTTCTTTTGCTGGGTTATTTTTATTGGCAATTAATCAGACCGCCGGTGCCTATCAAACAAACAGCCTCTCCGGGGGTGACGCACCTTTTTTCGATTTATGGTTGGGGGCGAGAGAGGCTGAACAGCCCGAACGGTGTGGCCGTAGACAGCAGGGGGAACATTTATGTCGCAGATACTGGTAATCACCGGGTGGCTGTATTCAACTCTCGTGGTAATTACCGGTTTTCATTTGGCAACAAGTTGGCTAAGGACAGAACGGAAAGGCTCAAAAAAGGAGCTTTACTATTACCGCTGAACGTGGCGATTGACGATGATAACAACATCTATGTGACCTCTTCTATGGCCGGGAAGCTGTCCATATTTGACTCGAGCGGCAAGTTTAAGAAAGAGGTCATAGTCCCGGGCATCATCAAGGTCGTTATTAGGGACAATAAGCTTTATGTGACTACTGAGGGCCGACTTCTGTTGATGAATCGTAAAGGGAAGGTTCTCAAACGCATAGGTTCCAAAGGCAAGAAACGCGGCCAGTTTGTCTTTCCAAATGGGATTGCGGTCGACAAAAAAGGAAATATCTTTGTTTCCGACACTCAGAATATGCGGATCGAGATATTCGATAAGCGCGGCAAACTGGTTGGCGGCAAGGGCAATCCGATGAAAAGCATGAGTGACGCTGACCGCCTGTTTGGTCTAGGGATGGGATTGGCTCTGGATGATAAAGAAAATCTCTATATCGCGGACGCTTTTCATCACGCTATCAGGGTGTTTAGTCATGATGGGGATGACTTCGGGGAGTATGGTCGGGAAGGGCAGTACGACGGAGAGTTCAATCATCCTTCGGACATCTTTTTTATAGGAAACGGAGCCTTTGCGATCGCGGACAAATGGAACGATCGCGTCCAAGTCGTGCGGATAATTCCGGATGTCGGTGATGTGACGAAGGCAAGGCCTGACACAGGAGGCCAACCATGGTGGGTGTGGCTGCTGCTCATCCTGATAATTCTGGTGCTCCTCTACATAGTTTTCCGTTGGGTCAGAGAACGTCGGCGCCGCGGTCGCGAGCCTGCTGGGCAGGGGATACCGGGCTCGACTTAGGTATTGGCCAACCAATATAATGAAGAAAAAAGTTTTCAAAATAATAGTTGACATTGATAGGATGAATGGTTATTATCAAATGGTAAGCGGTAGTATACAAGCAAGAAACGGTTGATTATGTTTATAAGCATCTATCAACATAACGATGAACTTTTACATCTACTTGAATAAAATAGCTGTTTGAAAAGACGCGTTGCGAGCTGACGCTGGAGCAGGAATTGATCTAATATATATATTGAACTATATATTGAACTTAGATTTATTTTTGAGAGGAGGTGAAAAATATGAAAAAAACACTAATATTTATGACACTTGTTATCGGTCTGTTTGCCTTAATGGCAGCTCCCGCCTTGGCTGGTGGTTGGTGGTCGGAAAATCTTGATCACCGTGATGACGCTAGCCACACCATTGGTATATATAATACCGCTGCAGGCTTTGATTGGAGCGGCGATGACGGTGGCATCTATGAATATGACGATATGGATGCACCGGTCATTATTATGGAGGACGAAGGTGGTCGTAACGAAGAGGGAAAGACGGACGGCTGGGGTTACGTTGATGAAATTATGCATGGCCACAACCCCCACGGAAACTTTGCTACCACGACCAATTATTGCAAGACGTGTCATGCAGTTCACGATGCGGGTGAGGGCAGCTATCGCTTGCTCAAGAACGGTACGGATGACGGTACCGGCGGGTCAAGTAGTCCCGGTGGTCCTGTTGGTCCGAGGCCTGGTCTAGACGACGACAGGTCCAACGGTGAAGGTCTCGACAAAGGCTATGGCACATTGCGCTCGAACGAGTGTATGTATTGCCACGATGCCACAAGCGGAGCGACCGAAGCCAGGCCGTACGCTCTAGGCATGGTAGCCACGGTAAGAGGCGAACACACAATTGGAGCCACGTCTATTCCTGATTCGTCACAGTCAGCTGACGATGTAGGCATAGCGCCGGTCGGCGACAGGATTCTTAGTGGAAACAGAAGCACGTTGTCGAACCGAAATCCGGTGGCCTATGGTGGCGTAAGCGACACACTGCCGATCCTAGGGTGCTATGATTGCCATAGTGTTCATGGAGCCAACACACTGGCCGCCTGGGGAGGAAATTATATCCTTAGAGAAGATCCGTCAAACGACGGCATTTTGGTGACCGATGTACGCGATGGTTTTGCTTCAGATCCAAATGATGACTTGGCCGATGACTATATGCGCAATAACTTCTGCGCCGATTGCCACAACAAGAACGCAAGTTGGGATGATAACGGCAGTGACGATAGAACCATTAAGACAAGTCACGTCACAGGTCCGCAAGCCAACGGCTCATTGGAGGTCTATGGCACAACGATGAAAGTCGCGTGGGTCAACATGGACGGTGATGACTCTTCTGGAGGAATCAACGAACGCGGTTGTCGCGGGTGTCACAGCGCGAGCGATGAGGGCATGATGCCCATCGATCCTGATGAAGGCGCTGGCGTTGCTACGTCAGCATGGCCGCACCAGACAATGGAGTCTAAGTTACTCGGGAAAGACGGTTATGACGGCGAGCAAGCCGGAAACGACGTTGCCGGGAGCTTTGACATGGAAGACGATCCTAATCGACCATTGATGAGGATGGATGAAATCTGCTTAAATTGTCACAGTGCAGGTGGAGACGGAACTGGCGCTTGGGGTGTTGGAATAACTTTCTAGAGAAACTGGATTATCTTTCTAGAGAAAACGCACCTTTTGTACCAAAAAGTACTTAAAAAGCATGACGAAGAGGCCCCGCAAGGGGCCTCTTCTCTGTGATATCATTACTTTGCGCTTACCGTTGGCAGGAGTTTTTTGTCTAAAAATACCCGAACTGAAAAAAGCATTGATAACGCGGCAAAGCTTCTGGTTGTCATGACGGTCGCTTTGCTGCCGTTGACTGTCTTTTCAACCAGGGCTATGTTCACTTTACCCAAAGTGACGGTCTTTGTCCTGATTAATCTAGTCGCCGTCGCCCTCTTGTTTTATCGCTGTATTGTCCTAGGGCGGTCGCTGAAAAAACCGCGTCTTTTTTATCTGGTTTTGTCCTTTATTTCACTTGCCATTATTTCAGCCGCAAACTCACGCTATGGTCATCTGGTGTTGTTCGGGCGGTACAACGCTTTCGAGGGCCTCATTGTTCTTATTGAATACGCTCTGGCATATTTTTTCGTCGTCCAATATTCCTGGTCGGAAAAGGATATACGCGATATCGGCCTTGCCGCTGTTATCTCAGCGGTCTTGGTCGCGATTGTTGGAATATCTCAAACATTTGGATTTAGTCCTTGGCGGACACAACAGGGATTCGACTACTCCCGGGCCGCCTCAACCCTTGGAAATCCTGTGTTTCTCGGCGTCTATCTGGCCACAGTTTGGCCGCTGGCTGTCGGGTTGACTAAAGATCAAAGTAGCGCTCGGAGAATCATAGGATATGTAGGCGCTTTTTTCCTTCTTGCCGGTTTAATTCTCGCTCTTTCGCGGGGCGCCTGGTTGGCTTGGCTAGTCGCATCCGTTGTTTTAGCCCTGTATGATCGACGTTTGCGAGTAGCGGTACCGGCTATCATCATCGGCGCGATGTTCGTAGGCTTGGCGGCTTCTACTCTTTTGCCAAATTTTCTTGGCGGTCAAGACTTAAGAAAGATGGCGATATCAACAGCGAGCGCCGAATCACGGTTGCGAATATGGCGGGGCGCCGTCGGCATTATTGAGTCAGAACCTCTTTTAGGCGTTGGACCGGACAGTTTCGCCTGGTCTTATCCAGAAAATCAACTCGATTTAGGCACTGATCTGGGGGAACGAACTTCTAATGCTCACAATTACTATCTGCAGCTAGCCGCGACCCTTGGTCTACCGGCTGCTGCGATTTTCATAGCTTTGCTAATCGGCGCTGTAGGCGCGGCCTTAAAAAAAGAGGCAGGCGGAACGCAAAGGCCTGACTTCTACATGGGTGTAGCGCTCATAGGGTACTTTGTTGCCATGCTAACAGGGGTAAGCGTTGTTGCGAATACGGCGCTGGTTTGGTTGTTCATCGGGGTGATTGATTCTAAAGACGCCAAAGAAATACAGCTGAGCCGCGTCACGAGCCTGGCGCGCGGTTTAGTCTTCTCGGCTGTTGCCGTCTTCATGGTAGGCGCTGTTTTAGTTTATGCCTCTTTGCTCTATGCCGACTGGAACTATCGATATGCTCGACGTCTGCGGGCAATCGGGGATGTTCCTGCGGCGGAAAGGCGTTTTCTGGCAGCCGTGCGGTTTGGTTATGGTGACAACCCTTATGGGCGGGACGCCGCCATTTTCTATTTACAAAAGGCCCGGTCTCAGCGGTCAAAAGGTGATCTTGTCCGAGGGCTGCAGCTGGGTGAGGCAGCCGTTAGGCTGAATCCGTATGAAGCCGAGAACCATCAAGCCATGTCCGAAATATATCTTGTGGCCGCCAAAGCGATCAACCCGGCATATCAGCGACGCGCTGAGAAAACGGCGCGTTTGGCCTTAAATTTTAATCCGTCCTCAGCCGTATCCTATTACAATTTGGGTCTGATCTATCTTAAGGGGCGTCGATACGCGTCGGCGGTCGAGAATCTGGAAACGGCCGCGGACCTGTCGCCGTCTGCCAAGAAATATTTCTATTTAGGCCAAGCCCATGAGGCTCTTGGTGCGCGAGTGAAGGCGCGGGCCGCCTACCGGCGGGCGCTCAGTCTCAAGCCCGGTTGGGATGAGGCTGAGGATAGGCTGAGGGCGCTAAAAGGTTAATTAAGAGGCGGAATATCCATAACCGCAGAATGACATCGATAGCAAAATTGGAGCTCGTGACAATTGCCGCAGACGCTGATGCCCTCAGTAAGATCCGGGTTGACACCATAGACCTCGTCGGCCAGCTTCATGGGGGATATGCCTTTGGGGACATTTGGTGGAACAATCGATTTATGATGGCATCTTATGCAGAAACGAGGACTTTTACCATCCGCATTGTGACAAAGGTCGCAAGGGGTGGGTTTAGGGTTCCACATGTCTCCCGGCGTATAACCTACAAACTTGTAATGTACCTGGCGCCATTCGGGACCGTGGGGCATTGTGATCCCTCTATGACACTGGGTCGTGCACCAGCTTTCTTGCTCATGGCAGCGCAGGCACGGCTGCGCGTTAGTCGCGCGAGCCACCGGCCCGTGTCTCTTCCTTCCGCTTTTCCAGGGAAATTCTTCCAGGTCATATTTGCTTGCGGTGACAAACTCCTCATGGTGATGCCCGTTAGCTGAACACGAAGGCACTTCTTTAAGATCATGACACATGCGGCAGGGTTTCTTGTTTGTCGCTTTAGCGGTTCTTCCATGTTCAGTCGCGGCAACCCAGTTGTCTTTGTGCGGCATGGTAATTCCTTGATGGCAGACAGTACATCGTTTTTTGGGATCGTGACATGTTTTACACACCGCAAAGTTGGATTTACGCGCTCTTTGACCATGTATAACCCCTTGTTTCCAGGGTGGCTGCTGAACATGGCGTCGCCAGACCTCTTCGACGTCTTTACTAAACTGCTCTCGCTCGTACCGCGCGTGACAAATTCCGCAGTCTGTCAAGGCGACCGCTTTACCGATTGTATAGGGACCGGGAATTTCTTTACCGTTGGCAGCGATAAAAATTCCACCTTTCTTGTGACAGCGCCAGCAACCTTTTCTCATTGTCATGTAGTCAGCAAAATATGGTTCCGGTCGACCTTCTTTTGAGAGAGGCGTGTATCTGGGGGCGTCTTCATGGGAGACGCGGTTATGGCAGGTCTTACAGTTTAAATCTATATCTGCGTGAGTCTTGTGATCCATGATCCGCCCCTTTGACTCTGAGCGTTTTTTTGGTTTGTGGCAGCGCACGCAGGTCTTTTCGGAGATAATCTCATTTTGGGCGACTTTAATAGGCTCATATTTCTCGAGAACTTCCTGGGGTATATGCTTGGTGCCGAGTTCAATAAACTTGATAAACCGGTTCGTTTTGGAGCCGTCGCTGTGACAATCAAGACAGGGTGTCTTTGCGTGATCCGAGCGGCGCCAGCTTTGATAGGACGGATTCATGCTGTGACAAGCTGTGCCGCAAAATCTTGACGCAGTTGTTGACACCGGCAACTTTACGAAGATCTGGAAACCGGCAATCGCGATTGTCGCTAATATGGCCAATAGAATTATTATGAAACCTAAAGATCTCTTTTTCGGAATATTCTGCGGTTCATTCAGGTTAGGATGTGGTGACATTCTACTAGAGATATCTTACCAGAACTATGCGCTTAGGAACAGATAAATAGCGGAAATAATCAAATAACGCACCGAATAACGACGTTGATAAGCTATAATATCTTTATATGATTCGGTTTAAGTTTCTCCTGTACGTAGCTCTGGTCTTGTTTTTGCTTGTCGCCTCTAGGTTTGCTTTCAGGACGACTACTGTCGTTACATCTATGTGCGGCGCTTGCCATGAAACTCGGGCCCAGTATGCAGCCTGGAAAAAATCTGTTCACTCTAATGTGTCATGCCTCGATTGTCATGTCAAACCGGGGCTAGCGGGTTATGTCGACGGCCCGATGAGAGCGCTGGGTTCTCTTGGTGCGAAGTTCACCGGGACACGCAGGGCCGTCGCGACCGATGTCAATGATGACAATTGTTTAAACTGTCACGATACCATCATAGACGACATAGTAATTAAGCGTGGCATCAAAGTGAAGCATCGCGAGATTATCGATGATGGCCGCAGATGCGGGGATTGTCATGCTGGTGTTGGTCATAAAGTAAGCGGAGGCGTTTCCTACAATCGGTTCTCGTCGATGGACAAATGCCTTAAGTGTCACAGATCAAACCGTCTGAAAAAATGCAAACTCTGCCATACCGACAAGCCCGGGCGGGGCTTGGCGGAAAAAGAAAAGATGGGGTTTTTAGCCCATGATTCAGAGTGGGCGCGCCGTCACGGTGTGGCTAATAGTCGATATTGCCGGATCTGCCATGACCGGGATTTTTGCGGTGAATGTCACAAAATAGAAATGCCTCACCCACCCAAGTGGCCATCGCTTCACGGCAAGCAGGCGTTAATACAAGGGGGGTGCGAGGAGTGTCATTCGCGAAAATTCTGTTACAGGTGCCACAAAACAGAAATTCCACATAAGCCGGGCTGGGAACACGGAACACAGGCAATAGAGAAACGAGAAATATGCGATCGATGTCATACTGACAAGAACTGCAAGGACTGTCACGACCTGCATGATAGGCACTTACTTGAAAAGCAATGAACGAAATAATTTCATTCTTTAATAGAATAAGAGGTTACCTGGCCGATCCCCGCAACAACGGCCCTGAGTTGTTGGTGTCGGTCGGTCTACTGCTGGTGGTTGTGGGCATGCTGGTAGTTTCTTATCTTTGGATCCGTTTTCGGTTAACAAAGAGAAAGTATAAAGTTTTAAGGCGTATGCAAAAAGAGGCTGAGGATCAGAAGCCGAGTCCCTCAGGCGCTGAGGACACTGAGCCGAGTAGTGGCGTTTCAGAATCCGACTATCGAGACCCGGAGGCAATTGCTGAAGCTTCCGGCGCGGGCCGGCTTGACCCGGCTGCCAAAGCTGACGCTTCCAGATCAGACCTTCTTGACTCGGAGTTGAAGGCACATGATGCCAGCTCGGGCTTCTGGAGGCGCCGCCGACGGCGCTGGTGGTTCTTTGCCATCCCGCTTATCCTTCTGACGCTGTTGGCCGTAGTTGTCACTGTTCCGCGCTACACAATGGGGAAAGTGTCATATTGTGCCAACTGCCACAGCATGAGGAAGGCGGTTAAAAGCTGGCGGGCATCGACCCACTCCAAAGTCGCTTGTCAAAAGTGTCATGAGGCTCCGGGAATTTACGGAAGCATAATGAGCCAAGTACAAGGCTTGTCCAATCTCAGTCTATCCTCGCTTTACTGGCGGCGCCACCGCCCGGTGGTATTAAAGACGCCCGTCTCGCCTGGCTGCTTGTCGTGCCATGAAGAGGTCGGAAGAACCATTATTAAGTTCAAGGACTCGATAAGAATCAGTCATAAAGAATTTATATATTCGATGGGTTGCGAAGTCTGCCACCCGGCCGCAGGCCACGCTGGGAAGAAACTAAAGATCAAAACAATGGACGTTTGTGTTACATGCCACGCAGAGAATAACGCCGCTGTTACTTGTGTCACATGTCACGAGGCGGAACCGGTTTGGTCCACGGATCGGTTGTTATTCTATGAAGAAGCATCAAACACTTTCAGAGGCTGCCGTAAATGTCATCCATCCGCTATGAGGTGCGAGCAATGTCATGAGGAACCAGACGAGGAAGAGTAAGATTCTTGAGAAATGAGGACGATGCTCTGGACGTAAACGAAGAGAGGCTGCAGACCGGTCTTAGATTTCTTTTTCTCATATTACCGCTTCTGTGTTGGCCTGCATTTCTGTGGCAGTTCACACTAACAAAACTAGTCTTGATTCAACTCTTCGCGTACTTGTTCTTCTCTTTCTGGGTCTTCTCTCTGAGCGCGGGGGGCAAGACTAGATGGGGATTGCCTCATTATCTTGTTGCCGCTTTTCTAATCCTGATGACTGTTTCAAGTTTTACGGCCTTAAGCCCCGCGGTCGCGGTTCTAGGTAAATACGGGCGCTATCAGGGATTACTGACATACAGCAGCTATGCCTTGCTTTTCTTTCTAGCTTCCCAGGTTTCTTGGTTAAAAAACAAGCGTCTCTTCAATCTGTTGCTTTTTTCGTCCATAAGCCTAACGGCGGTCTCTGTCTACGGGATCATTCAATATCTGGGGCTGGATCCAATTAATTGGGGGTCTCACGCGTTTGGAAATGCGCGCGTCTTTTCGACCCTGGGAAATCCCAACTATCTCGGCAGCTACCTGGCCCTGAGTCTGCCGTTGGCGCTGGGCCTTTATTTAAGAGAAGACGGCCCAAGAAAGCTGATCTATGGTTTGCCGCTGATCTTAGGCGGAGTGTCTCTGGTTATCACTTATAGCCGTGGAGCGTGGTTGTCCGGGGCTATAGGTTTGCTGGTTCTCCTATATCTGGAAAGAAAGCGATTACTGAGTCGGTTTAACATCAGGGCCTTGATTCTACCTGTAGTGGGCATCGGGATCGCTATCTTCTTATCAATAGCGCTTGGTAATCAGGATTATTTTGTTGATCGGGCCAAGTCAATCTTTGACCCCGGCTCCGGCACTTTCGCTGAAAGATTAGAGATTTGGAAAGCGGCTGCGGAGGCGACTCGGGACAGACCATTGTTAGGATTCGGCCCCGACAATTTTCGCTATGTGTTTCCGCGCTATTTGACTGAAGCATATGTGAGTGCAAGCGGCAGGGGAGTGCTTCAAAACGACGCTCATAATTACTTGCTTCAGCTGAGCTCGACACTTGGGATACCGGCTGCGCTGCTCTTTGTGGTTGTCTGCATCGTCGGGTTGGGAAAGAGCAGGCGCCTATTGTCTGAGCTGAAAGCAGCAGAGGACAGTATCTTGGTCTCGGCGGTTGTCGCGTCAATCGTCGCCTATTTGGTGAATATATTGCTTACGGTTAATCCGGTCGGGCCGGCGGCATTGTTCTGGGTATTGCTGGGTGTTTTGGCTTTCGCCTCTCCGGTCAAAGAGGTTCGCCTGAAATCCGAGGCCGTCTTGTTCGCCGGCGTCGTGACCGCCATAGTGCTTGTAGTGTTTGTGATTATCAACGTGTCGACAATGGCTGCCGATTGGCACTACAAAACAGGTATGATCAGGTTGTCAAACGGGTTTGAAGACGAAGCTATCGCTGAGTTTAAGCAGGCCCAAGGGCTCAATCCCTTTATTGATCAATATGCTTTTAAGCTGGGAGAAGTCTGGTTGAACCGCGCTGTTTCAAGACGCGAAAGCGCAGATTTCGAGCAAGCGATTCGTTTGTTCGAGACAACTCTGCGTATCGCGGCTTATGAGACCAACAATCATCTATTTCTTGGTCAAACATTATTTTTTGCGGGTCAGAGCGATCCAGAGTATTTGAATCGAGCTATCATGGTTATCGATGATGGTCTCCGATTGCAGCCGCTCTCCCAATCAATGTTATATGTTCGCGCGGCCATCGAACACGAGATCGGCGATTTTAGAAAAGCTGAGACGACAGTTAAGACGGCGTTAAGCCTGAACCAGAATTATGCTCAAGCCCAGGAGCTTCTAGGTCTGATCAGCGAAGAGCTTGGAAAAGATAATCAAGCGATTGACGCTTATGAGAAAGCGGTAAGTCTTGATAGTGGGCTGCAAACAGCAAGCGCCCGCCTCAGACACCTCCGGTGATGTCCGCAACGCTTAAAACTGCCCGCTCTGACGGGGCGGGGACGTCCTCCGGATTTCTTTAGCGCTTATTGTATACGCGTCCCCAGGTTTTTTTGAGTTCTCTGATGTTGGGGTCGTCATAAACAGCGAGATAGCGGTCGAGCCACAGGCCGGCTTTCGTCCGGTCGCCCATGAGAAAATAGCTCTCGGCAAGGTTTCTCATAGCGAATAGATTCCGGGGGTTAAGTCTGAGCGCTTTTCTGTAGAGTTTAAGAGCGTCTTCCAGGTGGCGCTGATCGTTCCCTCTCTTGGCCAGGCTTCGAAAGATTGTCCCTTTAACCACGTAGTTATCCGCCTCCAGGGGAGACTTGGAGATGGCGCGATCAGCAGCCTTTAGCGCCAGGTCGTTCACACCAGGCTGACCTGGGTCTATCAAGGGAGTCAGTCGATCAGTTATTCGAATAGCGTAGTGGTCATAGTAGGGATTTGCTTGCTCAGCCAATTGATACTCAGCTATCATGCGCTCGACTACCTGCTCATTATCGGCCCTGCGAAGGTGGATCTCGGCGATGAACGGATAGACTGAAGCTGCGGTTCCCACCACGGCCGCTAAACTGACAACAACAATGAGCGGCACTGCGATAGGGGTGGCGACGCTGTGTTCCGTGTAATCCCATCGACGTCCTCCGGCCACTCCCAGCAACAACCAGAAGATCCCGAGTGAGACGATGTTGTCCGGATTCACCATGGTGGCTGCTGTATAGCCTATCATGGCGGACGAAGTTCCATAGAGAATTACGGCGGCAGGTCCGCCTGTTTCACCGGCGGCTTTTGCGGCTGCGATGACTCCCATAATAACCAGGCCGACAAAGAGAGCTGCGGCGACCAGACCTGAAGTTGTCGCGTGGGTCAGAAAAAGATTATGAGCATCCTCAAAGACTTCTTGTCCCGGGGCACCATCTTGGGGTCGTACCTCTTTGCCAATCACAAATCGGCCCGAGTCCGGGCCTGACCCGAACCATGGTCTCTCGTTTATCACGCGGAGCGAGGCTTGCCACGCGGCGGTCCGAGAGCGCCGGCTCCCGGACTCCGGTTGAAAAATAAAGAAGAAACCGAGCATTGACACAATAACCAACAGCACCAAAACTGTCGCCAAAACTTTTGAATCGCGTAGTTTGTCGGAGTTGGTAAATAGAAGGTAAGCGATTGTGACAATGACTAATCCCAGCATCGCCCCGCTAGACTTAGTGGCTATGATTGTGCAAACGATTAGTACTGATACAATCGCAGCCAATCCTTTTCTCCAGCGATTAGACTCGGCCGAGATCAACGACGCCGCTATCGGTAGAGCCATCACCAGATAAATTCCGACGAAGTTCGGGTTGCCGATCGTCGCGTAAGCGCGTGCGTCAAAAGCGCTCTTAAGATCAGCCGGCCAGGCAGAGCCAAGCGCCTGATTCAATCCCACTAAGCTGGTCAGAGCGGCGCCTGCCGCGAGCATCCAGGCAAACCGATTTAGACGGCGGTAGTCCCACTTAATCGTGACAGTAGTGAAAAACATGATCAGAAGAGGCAAGTACGTCGAGAGACCGAAAAAACGCTTGCGTAGCCCCAGCACGCTTGTTGGAACATGCACGGACAGGATGGTGCTGATAGTAACGGTCGCCAGGAAAGCCATGGCGATTATGAACAGCGGCCCCGACGGCACGCGCAATTTTCCTGAGGAGGCAATCCGCAGGGCCCCTAAGAAAACCAAGATCATTGCGGCCAAGCGGATCCACGTGACCTTAGACACTCCAAAGACATCGGCTGTCTGAGTCGTGAAGATGAGAGGCAACACTAAGGCCGTAGCGCTCAGCACCCAGAAGGACACCTCATCGATTCTTCGGTTCATCATCGCCTTCCCTGGAGTTTTCCGTCAGAATTATAACAGGAAACGCGAGCCCGGTCTGGAAGCTATCGCGATAATTGCAGCTCAAGGGCGGCCAATTCAGAATCGCGTGGGAAAAAACGATTATATCTTTTTATCCAGTCGAGGCTGAGACTGTCCTCACCGAGATCATGATAGGTCAAGGAGATAAATCGGAAGGCCAGCTGATTGTATCTGTCTACTGACAATGCCTTTTTGTACGAGGACAGAGCCCGGCGGTAGAGACGCCGGTCGCTTTGAATTTTCGCCCCTGTACGGTAGATGTGACCGAGCGCCAACCGGGGTTCTGGGTCGTCTGGGTTGACCATGATCCCTTTTCTCGCGGTTTCTATCAACTCGTTGCCGAGCGGACTGTCAATCGTCGTTAAAGAGGGCAGCAGTCGATAGACTTCAATGACATAGTACTGGCTTTGCCAGGGTTGTCTCTTTTGCGCATCTTCAAATGAGGCGATGGATGTCTGTATATCGGGCGGGCTGTTGGCTTTGAGCAGACTGATCTCAGCCACCAAAGAGTTGACAGCTAACCAAGAAACGGCGCCTAGAATTGGTATAAGCAGGAAGGTGGCGATACGGGCGGGCTGAATTCCAATCCGCGCTGGCTTGACGTGCTCGGTGAGGTTGATGGTCAGGCCAAGAAAAATCCAGACAAGTGGGAGCGTGCCGATATCCTGCGGACTAAATTGGACAGTGACTAGGTATCCAGCAATTCCTGCTGCTACAGCCAGAAACACCGGGTATTCCTCTCGCTTTCTAAAACTGGACTTAACGCCATCCGAAAACGCGGTGATCAAAAACATTATCCATAAGGCTGCAGACGGCCAACCGGCTGTCGCAGCTAGATTAAGCCAATTATTGTGCGCGTCCTGATTAGTGCCGGCGTACGATTGATCCTCCGGAGGAATATCCAGCTCTCCTATACCGGCCTGGAGGTTTTCGAGACCCGTCCCGACCACTGGGTGCTTAGTGGCTACTTGTAAGCTCGCCGACCAAGTCCATAGGCGTTGCTGGATGGCTTTGCTTTCTCCCCATATCGCCCACGCCGAGACGAGCGAGACAGTTAGAACAATGATTACAGTGATCAATATATATTTAGAGCGTTCTTCATTATTTCGGAGTAAACGCCCGGTAAAAAAAATAATCGCGCCAATTATAGCTCCCAAGGCGGCGCCTGATGAAGATGTTGCAAAAAGACCGGCAATAATTATAGGTGAACTAATGTAACCAACAAGCTTATCCTCGGGGCCTTGACCATCCATCGATAGGTAGAGCGAGACCGGCAGCGTAAGAGCTAAAAAGGAGCCCAAAAATGTCGGGTTGCCGAAAGTTGAATAAGCCGCCCGGGAAAATAGCTCCTTGAGGTCCAGCGGAAATGTCGCGCCCATATATTGGGCAATCCCCACCAAACTGGTAGCTGTAGCTACGAAGCTCACTGTGAAAAAAAGCGATCTAAGTTTTTTTCTGTCCCAGGTGATGCCCGCGGCCGCTATCAGCAATATGGCTAGAGCCAGATAAGTGATCAGGCCCAGAAGGCTCTTTCTTAAGCCAAAAAAACTGATCAATGGCACGGGCGAAAAAAAGGTACTTAGTGTTAGCCAACCCAGAAAAGCCCCCAGCAACCGGGCCGTCCATCCAGTTGGAACGCGCAAACTGCCATTAGTAGCCGTTTGCCAAGCCATTATGCCGAGGGCGATGATGGCCAGAAGCAGGAGAGATGCATATTTAACGGTCCCGAAGACATCAAAGGCGTTCGTCAGAAACACAAGAGGAACTAATACAATCGCGAGATACAAGATCACAATTAAAGGAAGGTCAACAGATCGATTTTGAGCGGTTTTCATACGGGTGAAGATTATCATTTCAGAGCAGAATTGGCAACAAACCGGTACAGGTCGACTGAAAAACTAAGCAGGTATGTGTCGAGAAATTAAGAAAGCGTCAGACATTTGAAGGCCGATATTTAATCGCCGATCAACCCGAGGCGCTGCGTTGTCTTAGGGGACGTTGGTTGCGTTTGTTGCGGCTAGACTTTTCGGAACGTCCCATAGGTTATATTCGAAAGGTACAGCTAACCTGACAAGACGAAGATTTGCCGCAACAAACGCAACCAACGTCCCCTAGATTATGTGGACCTTCAGGAAATGAGTCGCGCAACTTATGCACGGGTCATAGCTGCGAATGAGCGTTTCGCACGCCAGCGATAGTTTGTCCCGGTCTTCTTCGAGGACTCGTGGCGCGTAAATCATCAGATCGTCCTCGATGCGAGCTAGGTTCTGGCTGGTAGGCGGCATTAGCTGGGCTTTAAGAACAAATCCTTGGTCGTCAAATATGTAGCGGTGAAAGAGCGATCCGCGCGGGGCTTCACTTATCCCGAACCCCTCAGATGCCTGTGGTTTGACCTCAACCTCTTCAAGAGCCGGCGCAAAACCGTCCATAATGTTCAAGCTGTCATCTATGCCGGTTAATATCTCGGCGGCCCTGGCGATAATGCCGTCGAAAGGGTTTTGGCTGGGAAATGAGATTTTCAATTCGCTCAACAACTCTTTTGTCGCTGTTGAAAGAGACTTATAGTTGATGTTTATTCTGGCGAGGGGGCCGGTTTGGTAGCTTCCAGAATGTTTTAGACGACACTGTAGAGCATTGGACTGAGGTACCTGCGTTTCAACAATATTGTCGAGGAATTCCTCAACCGGAAAATCCAGACCATTAAATGTCCTGACACGGCCCTCATTAAGCGCATACATATTGCTGTCGAATAATGCCAGGTAGTCAATATCACGGTCCAAAAACGGCAGGTCCAAGTCGGCCGTCATTTTGATCGTGGCTATTGCGTCATCTCGAATTTCCAGAAGATGTCCGGCCAGATGCTCGATCTCGCGCTCTGACGGTACATCATAGAACCCAGTTACTTTCGGTGTAATCGGATGGACTTCGCGCCCGCCAACGGCTTTGGTCACGGCATTCGCGGCGCCTCTCATTTTCAAAGCGCGCTTCACAAGTTCCGGAAATTTCGACGCCAACTCCGGCACCCCCTCGACGCCGAGGTAATCGGGAGCGGCTAGCATATAAATATGCAGGACATGGCTCTGTATGATCTCAGCCCAGGAAAAAAGACGCCTCAGCTTCTTTGTCTGCTGGGAAGGGGAAAAGTCAAAAGCGTTTTCAATAGCGGAGCAAGAAGCCATCTGGTAGCTGGCGGGGCAAATACCGCATATGCGGGCGGTCATGTCAGGTATTTCGTTGTATTTACGTCCCTCTAAGAAACCCTCAAAAAAGCGCGGCGGTTCAAAAATGCGCAGATGGGCAGCTTCGATGCCACCGTCTTTCATAACTAGATCAAGGCCGCCTTCTCCTTCTACGCGGGCGACATAATCAAGCCGCCATACGTCGCCTTTGTGCATAAGCTAAAGATACCTCCCTAAAAGCGTCCGAGTTGCTGTTTTGGTTTCTGAATAGACGAACAATTTCATCAGCGCTATTCCCGAAATTTTCAAAGACACGCGCCAGGGCTTTGGCATTAGCGGCGCTCATCGGGCCAAAACAACCGAAGCAGCCGCGATTATGGCTAGGACACGCAGCTCCGCAACCCGTTGCCGTTACGGGGCCCAAACAGCTCACGCGAGCGGTAACTAAGAGGCACGTATTTTCCGCCAGCTTACAGTCGACACAAACGCTGTGACGCGGCAGGGCTGACGGCCGCCCCTGAAGAAAGTTTGTTATCACTTCAACAAGTTGGTCGGGGCTCGGGCCGCATCCAGCCACGCGGTAGTCAACCTGGACATAGTTGTCTATTCCGCCCGTCCACCTCAATGTCTCGACAAGATCCGGTTTAAGATAAGAGGCCTTTCTGAGTTCTCCGATTTCCGTCCAGTTTCGCAGAGCTTGCGGCCCGCCATAGACAGCACAGGCCCCGACAGCTATAAGCGTGCGAGCCTGATTGCGAACTTCTTTTAGGATTTCGATTTCTTGGGGCATGCTTATTGAACCCTCAACGATCGCCAAATCATAGGGACCGTCAGAGTTCTCTCTTTTTGCTTCTTTAAAGTACGTAATATCCAGCGCTCCAAGAATATCCACGAGTTCGTTCTCAGTGTTGAGCAGCGCTTGCTGACAACCGGAACACGAAGTGAATTTATATATGGCAACTTTTGGTCTTACTCTGACGTCATCTGTCATTCAGGCCACCGCCCCGAAAAGGTTCTCGATTTCGTCATAGCAAAAAACAGGTCCATCTTGACAGACATATTTGGGACCCAGCTGGCAATGGCCGCACATCCTAATGGCACAATCCATACGCCGTTCCAGTGAGAGAAAGATTTGTTTAGAGGACCAGCCTCTTTTTATAAGGTCGATGAGGCAGAAGCGCATCATGATATCAGGACCGCTGATCAGAGCGAGCGAATCCGGCGAAGCTGGTTTCAGTCGATCAAACAGAGTAGTCACAACGCCCACGTGAAATGGCCAATCAAGCGATCCTCCCCTGTCAACTGTTAAGTGAAGGTCAACACCTTGGTCTTGCCACCGGCTGAATTCGTCAGCGAAAAGGAGTTCCTGAGGATTTTTCGAGCCATAAAGAACGGTCGCGGACTTAAACTTAACAACATGATCGATGAGGATATTGATTGCCGGTTTGACGCAGGCGCAGCCGGTGCCGCCGACGATGACCGCGACGTCTTTGCCCTCTATCCGGCTGACAGGCCACGGCCGGCCATAAGGACCTCTGATACCGACAGAATCGCCTACTTTAAGACGTGATAAGGCCGTAGTGAGACGGCCGACCACTCGTATTGTATGATCAAGCGCGTGCGGCTGCAGCGGACTTGAGCTAATTGAGATAGGTGCCTCGCCGATACCGGGCAGGCTCACCATGTTGAATTGGCCGGGCTCAAAACTATATTTCTCGCGAATTCTCCGGTCACGGAAAGTAAGAGTGTATGTAGCTACATCTTGAGCCTCAGTTTTTATCTTGGTGATCTCGGCCTCTTGCGGCACGAAAGGATTAGCTTTCAAGCTTCACGCTCCCTCCACCTATACGCCAGATTGGCTCGGTAATATCGATGCGCGTCGGACACCAGGTGATGCAACGACCACAGCCGACACAGCCGGCTTGTCCATACTGCTCAATTGTCCAATTGATTTTATGGTTGACCCACTGTCGTAAGCGATCGGCCCGGTCGGGGCGGAAGTTGCCACTGTTGACAGCGGCGAATTCCTGATTTTGGCAGGCGTCCCATGTTCTTGTTCTGATGCTTTCAGATAAAGTTATATTTGATTTATCCTCAATCTGGTAGCAATAGCACGTCGGGCAGATATTTATACAATTAGAGCAGCTTAAGCACCGCTCGCTCGGTTGTTCCCAGTACGGATGGTTGTAATTCTCATTCAATATTTTGACGGCTTTCTCAAGATTGAAGGCCTTGGGCATTGAGCTCCGGGCTTTGGCCCCCTGTTGTTTCATCTGGTCCCGGGTGTCTGGATCCGCTGTTTTTAGGTCGGCATGCGCCAAAATCTTCGCTCCTAGATCGGTTCCCACCTCAACTAGGTATCCGGAATCGACACTGGAAAGGCACAAATCAAAGCCGGTCTTTAGGGCAGGACCAGTGTCAAAAGTTGAGCAAAAACAGTTAGCGCCCGGTTCGAAACAGTTAAGCGCGATAATAATATTTTCACGCCTGCGGTTATTGTAGGACTGATCGTTAAATTGACGGTTGAAAATCAGGTCCATGACATAAATGCTGTTAACGTCACAAGGCCTTATACCGAAAAAAGCTTGTCTGGTCAATTCCTCCGGCGGTGTTTCGTAGACGGTATTATTCTGCTCATCGCGACTAGCGCGCAGCAGGACCTCTCGCGGAAGATGTAAAAACGGCTTCGGCGAGTTCATTGGTTTTGCGTTGGCCAGACGCGAGTCACCGTTCTCTTTTAGCTCGTAGCTGCCTCGGTCTTCAAGGCTACAGAGGCCGACAGCGAGCTCGCTCGAGGACTTGATATCGGCGTATTTAACGACCCATTTATCTCGAACCGGTCCGATAACCGTGTAATTGTCAGGGATGCAGGCCATTATCTGCTGGGCAGCGTCATCTTCAATGAGATAAACCTTTTTTTTTCGCAGTTCGGCTTCGGATTTTGAAAGTGCCATCAGTGAATTCTACCCACTGTCATTAAGCTGGGCCTGTTCTTAAGTTAGAGGTTGGCTCATGAAGCATGTCGGCGATCGTGGTGACAAGTGTGTTGTGATCAACAGGCTTGTCCAGAAAACCCTGGACAGGCAGGAAGTCGCAGGCCCGGTAGTGTCCATCCCGATGAGTCGGAAACAAGTTCAATGATGTTGTCTTGTGGATGCCGGAAACGATGACGATCGGCGTCCGGCTCATCCGGCGATCGGGGTGTTTGCGTAACCGCCAAACCAGATGAAAGCCTTCTGTGCCATGCGGCATCATAGTTTCTAACAGAATTAGGTTGGGTTGGTCTGAATTGATTGACGTCCAGGCTTCATCAATAGAGCGCGCGATCGATACCTCATATGAATTTGAAGTCAGCAAGTGAACCACCGGGTCATGGTATTCGGCCCGAGGATCGACCAACAGAATCTTTTTGTCGGCTGCTCGAAGTTCTCCCATGTATAAAAAGTACCCAAGCTTTGAGCGTGGATAACCTGATTTCGCCATGGACTCGACTGTCAAGATTTTTCCTCGAAGATGTGTCCTCTCGGTTTTAGTCGGGCGCTTGGGGGTAAATTGTCTCAGTAGTCAATAGTGGAAAGGCGAGTCTACGAAGGGGCCGAAATTGCAGACAAGAGCGGTTGAACTCAGCGTATTGGGTCTCGGAAATCCCCTCATGGGTGACGATGGTATTGGGGTCGTTATTGCGCGCAAGTTGCGCAACCATAAGATATCGGGAACCAAGGTTTTTGAAGCCGGCACCCCCGGTTACGGTCTTATGGACACGCTTCACTCAAAACGCAGAGTCGTCTTTATTGACGCAGTCGACGGCGGAAGTTCACCGGGCTCAGTTTTCTGGGTGGATCCGGATTCAATAGTGGCCGACTGGAATCGCCAATCTCTACATCAAGTCGGTTTGGCCGATGTAATGTCGTTGCTGTCGGCGGAAGAAAAGGATCCCTGGGTGCGTATCATTGGCATTCAACCTTATCGGATAACCGGAGGCTCAGATATTAGTGACGCGCTGACCCAGCAATTACCGGAGATGACAAAGAAAATAGTCAGCATGATAAAGAGCGTTGTGTAATTATTCCGGAGCCGGATGGATCGGCTCGTCTTGGAACAAATTTGATGACACCTTCTTAGACGGGAAGACGGTCATGAAGCGATGGCGCATTGAAGTGACTGGTCATGTCCAAGGTGTGGGGTTTAGGCCGCATGTGAAGAGATTGGCGCGTCAGTGGAGCTTGGCCGGCTGGACAAGAAACACCGGCGGTGCTGTTGAGCTTGAAGTCCAGGGCGATTCAAGTGCCTGCATAGGTTTTGTAAATGAATTAATTTCCGGTGCCCCCCGACCGGCGCGCATACATCTTCTGGACATAAAAGCAATGAAAATAAAGAGGGCCGAGAAGGTCTTCACGGTGTTGGACAGCCGGGAAAAAAGTGATGCTCAACGCTTTATCCCCGTGGACATCGGTCTTTGTGAAGACTGTCGCTCAGAACTGCTTGATAAGAGCGATCGGCGACATGACTATGCATTTATCAATTGCTGTCAATGCGGACCTCGGTACACGATCATTGAGGATCTTCCTTACGATAGAGAGCGCACGTCTATGAGGGGGTTCCCTGTCTGTCTGGACTGCGGTTTTGAGTACACAAATGAGCTGGACAGGCGGTTTCACGCAGAACCGAACGCCTGTGCCGAATGCGGGCCGAAATACACTTTCACTCACAGCCGATCATCTATTATGAGTGGCTCGGCTCTGTCCCTGACAATATCAGCTCTGACCGACGGCAAAATCGTGGCAATTAAGGGGATTGGCGGGTTTCACTTGGTTTGTCTGGCGAACAATTCTGAGGCCATAGACCGTATGCGCCTGATTAAATCACGACCCCATAAGCCGCTTGGGGTTATGGTCGCTGACCTCAACCAGGCATCCGTCGTGGCGAAGGTGGACAGGCATGAAGCAGGTCTCCTAAGCGCGCCCGATCGACCGATAGTTCTGCTCCAGAGCCGCTCGTCTGATCTGGCTCCGAATATCTCGCCGGGTCTCAGCACAATCGGCTTGATGTTGCCGTACGCACCCATCCATGTTCAACTCTTTAAAGAGTTGGAGGAGCCGCTCGTAATGACCAGTGCCAACAAGAAAGGCGAGCCGATAATTATCGGTAACGAAGAAGTCTTTTGCGAGCTGGAAAGCGAGATTGACGCCTGTCTCCATCACGACAGGTCAATAGTTAACGGATGTGACGATTCGGTCGTCAGGAGGGCTGCCGGACAGATTCTGACGCTCAGGTCGGGCCGGGGTAAGGCGCCAAAAGCCGTCAAACTTGTAGGTAAATACGATCCTATCCTGGCCTGCGGAGCGGACCTTAAAAACACGGTTTGCCTGGCCGCGAACGGTTGGGCCCATGTCAGCCAATACCTCGGTGACCTCGCGGGTGTCGGGTGTCTTGAACGATATAAAGACACCATTGAAAGACTTGGCCGACTTCTCGACATTGAGCCTAAAACAGTTGTTTGCGATGCTCACCCAGATTATGTTTCCAGCCTCCATGCCGCCGGGCTTGGTCTGCAGGTGCAACAGGTGCAACATCATCACGCTCATATCGTTGCCGCTCTCGCTGAGAAGGGAATCGATGAGCCGGTTATCGGTGTGGCTTTTGACGGGAGCGGATGGGGAGCCGATGGCCATATTTGGGGCGGTGAGTGGCTGATATGCGATCGTCGCCACATGGAAAGACGGGCCCACTTCAAAGAAACGGTTATGCCCGGTTCCGAGGCGGCTGTCACCCACCCCTGGCGCATGGCTTTGAGTTATCTCGTCGGCATTGGCCTGGACAGGCATGAAATCATCGACCTCTTTGCCCACGTGGACGAATGGGAGCTGGAGCTGGCTTATAAGCAGATTGTCGCCGGGATCAATACCCCAACAACATCAAGCTGCGGCCGTTTATTTGAAGCTATCGCCTCGCTGGTGCTCGGCAGCTGTAGTCAGACGTATGAGGGACAGGTTGCCTCACAGCTTGAAACAGTTGCGGCGGCCGCCAATGAAAGCGGATCATACAGGTTCTCCCTAAGTGAGAAAGCCGACGGACTGGATGTGGGCTACGAGTCTATGTTCGCTGGTCTGTTAAGCGACAAACGTGTTGGGGTCGATACCGGCACAATGGCGGCTCGTTTCCATAATGGCCTAGCCGATGTCATTAGAGTCGTCAGTGAGCGGTTAAGGGACGAAAGGGGAATAAACAAAGTGGTTCTCGGCGGTGGAGTTTTTGTAAACGCTTACTTGTTGACCCGAGCCGTCGAAGCACTTGAGACAAGTGGTTTTCAGGTAATTACAAGCGAAGAAGTGCCTTTAAATGATGGCGGGATAAGTCTTGGCCAGGCCGCGGTAGTAGCGGCCGGAGGAGGACTCTATAAGAGCGAAATTTAGTATCAGCGTCTTTTAGATAATGCACGCGGAGAATAAAGAATGTGTCTTGGAGTTATTGGAAAAATCACATCAATTAATACAGAGACCGGTAGAGCGCGGATAGGGGAGATAGAAGCGCCGGTCAATCTGCAATTCGTTCCTGAGGCCTGCATAGACGACTTCATACTTATACACGCTGGTTTCGCGATAAAAGTCATGGATCCAAGTTCTGCCCGAGATGCTTTGAGCCTTTTTGACGGGGTCGCGAAGACACAAGAGCGGATGGACGAGTTGAGCTCAGATATTGACGGCCTTGCCCAGGGGCTGGGCAAGGTCAGGTTGATGGAAGTGTGTGGCACCCACACTGTCGCTATCGCACGCAGCGGACTAAAAGACCGGCTTCCGACGAATGTTGAGTTGATCTCCGGCCCTGGTTGCCCGGTGTGCGTAACGCCGGTCGGCGAGATAGACATGGCAATTGATCTGACGCTTAGCGGCCGGGCGACGATATATACTTTCGGCGATATGCTCAGGGTCCCTGGTTCAGCCCTAAACTTGGAGGAGGCACGGGCCAGGGGTGGCCGGGTCGGCCTGGTGTATAGTCCCAGACAAGCGCTTGAGACAGCTCAAAGAAGCGTCCAAGAGGTTGTGTTTTTGGCAGTTGGATTCGAGACCACAGCACCTACAATTGCCAACATTGTCAAGGAAGCAGCAGTCTCAAGGCTGGAAAACTTTAGCGTCCTGGTGAGTCATCGCCTGATTCCACCAGCCCTTGAGGCCATCTTATCTGACCCCGCCTGTGGTCTGGATGGTTTGATTTGTCCCGGTCACGTCTCGACAATCATCGGGTCGGTCGCTTATGCGGACATAGCAGTCAACCATGACACACCGTGTGTCGTGGGCGGTTTTGAACCGACCGACATCCTAGAGGCTATTTCCATGATATTGCGTCAGATTCGGTCAAAGAGCGCCGGTGTTGGAAACCAGTACACCAGGACAGTGAGCGACGAGGGGAATCTCACAGCCAAGCAGATAGTTGATGAAGTTTTTATGGTTGTCGACTCCGACTGGCGGGGGATTGGGACCATTAAGAACAGTGGCCTAAAATTGAGACCCGAATATAAGGACTGGAACGCCGCCGTGAAGTTCAATCTCTCAACCCGAACTGTTCCAGAACCAAAAGGGTGTCTATGCGGGGCGATGCTGGCGGGGCACGCCGGGCCGCGAGACTGCCGTCTATTCGGCGACCCATGCACGCCGGAACAACCGATAGGACCTTGCATGGTATCTTCAGAAGGCGCTTGCTCGGCAGCCTATCTATATGATGATTTGACTGAAAAAAGAAAAACAGTCAGGGCCCGGCGCGTTTAAAAATAAGGAATAAAATGGCGAAATACCAAGAGATAGATCAAGAGCAAAAGACAGGCGACGACTCGACAGCAGAGCAAGGCATGGTTCGCTTGGCGCACGGCTCCGGCGGGAGAGTATCGGCCGAATTTATCGAAAATAAAGTTGCGCCGCTCTTTCCTTATCTGCATAGCCACAGCGATTCAGCTGTCATTCAGACAAACGCTGAGAGTTTAGCATTCACAACAGATTCATTCGTCATCGACCCGCTCTTTTTCCCCGGCGGGGATATCGGGCGGCTGAGCGTATGCGGGACCGTCAATGATCTGGCGGTCCAGGGAGCCAGGCCGACCTGGTTGAGCCTGGCGATTGTCATGGCTGAGGGGCTGCCGATGGAAACAGTTCTTAACATCCTAGACTCGGTTGCGAGGACCGCAACGGAAGTCGGGGTCAAAGTAGTCACGGGAGACACAAAAGTCGTTGAAAGAGGGGCTGTCGACGGGCTGTTTATTAATACAGCGGGCATAGGAGAGATGCTCCCAAAAGCGCATCTGGGTGTCGTGCGCCTCGCTCCCGGAGACGAGATAATAGTCAGCGGTGACGTCGGATCTCATGAAATGGCGGTTCTAGGTCATCGACATGATCTCGGCTTTGATCATATCGTCAGTGATTGCGGTCCCGTGAATAAGGTCGCGGGGTCGTTAATAAACGAGCTTGGGGCAGGCGTTAAGTGGATGCGCGACCCGACCCGCGGCGGGCTGGCGACGGTCTTGAACGAGTTGGCGACGTCTATTGGGGCAGTGATTAATATTGAGGAGTCGAGTATTCCAGTAGCCGGAAGCGTTCAAGACGCTTGCGAAGTTCTGGGCCTGGATCCACTCTATCTGGCCTGTGAGGGCCGACTCGTAGCTATCGTTGAGAAAGGCCGAGGCGTCGAAGCTGCAAAACTTTTAAAGAAACTACCCGAAGGTTCTAAAAGCGTTGTCATTGGTTCTATCACTGAAATCCGAGATACGCATCCGCAGGTGCAACTGCACACCAAATTCAATAACCGGCGAGTTTTAAGATATCTCGCCGCTGACCAGCAGCCACGCATCTGCTAAGCAAAAGGGTCTCAACAAGAGACGGCTTGTTGTCATTATCCAGAGGCTCATATTTGACAAAAACCCTGCGTCCATGATTTAATACAACTGCTCGGCGACCAAGCATTAGCCTACTAACTTTTTCACTCAGATTCATTGGCCCACAACATGTTGCACTAGACTCGTAGCTGTCGAGTGATGAAGTCATGCGTAGAGAGGGTCTAAAATGAGTCGTGTTGCGAATCGTAATTATCTTGGTTTATTTCTTGCTTTTCTATGTCTAATAGTTCTTTCCGGCATGATCCTCATGCCGACTATCTCATCCGCTGGAACAGAGACCCATGCAGTTATTACAGATCAACTGCTGAACCATGTCAGCATCGTGGATTTTTCGGTTGAACCACCAACGCTAATTACTAAGATTCCGGTCAGTGGCAGTCCGTTTGGGTTGGCAATCACTCCCGATAAGTCAAAGGCTCTTGTAACCATTCTTGGTGAAGGCAAAGTGGCAGTAATTGACCTAAAGGCCAATCCGCCAGTGCTCACTTCCTATGTCTCGGTCGGAGGTCTTGCGTATGGGATCGATATTAGCCCAGATGGTGGCTACGCCATTGTTAGCGATGGTGATCAATGGTCAAGCGAAGTTTCAATTATTGACTTAACGTTTGATCCACCGGTTTATGCCGGTCGAGTTGGTGTAGGTCAGGGATTAAGCGGCAACTACGGGAGTACGCCATATGACGCGGTCATAACAGCAGACAGCCAGGAAGTGGTCGTCGCCCTTTATAGGCGCAACGGCGCGTCAGTCATTGATATGACCGCAATACCTCCGAGCGAAGATTACGCATTCCCTCTGACCAGTCTCTTCACTTCGCCATATTTTCCGTCACCCATAGCTATTGGAACTGATCCATCGAGAACAACCGCAATTATCAATAATATTGGCACAGACCATTACTATGGGACGGACAGTGTCTCAATTGTTGACCTAACCTCAACCACATATTCGGTCAACGCCGAGGTCATAGTAGGCAGAAATCCTGGGTCTGAGCCGGATATCACAGCTGATGGGAGCCTGGGACTTGTCGCCAACTCTGATGACAACAATGTTTCAATAATTGATCTTAATCAAAACCCACCGGCTGTAGTTGCTACAGTACCTGTCGGCACCGGCCCTCGCGCAGTTGAAATAATCGATAAGGACAACACAGCTTTGGTCGCCAATCGCGGCAACCACACGATCAGCAGGATCGACTTAAACACCCTAAGTGTAGTCAATACTTATAATGTTTACAGTGCAGCGTTTGGGAACACATGGGAACCAAACCGGATCGCGGTTTATGAACAAGAAACTCCAAATTTTCCACCGGTCGCGGATGCCAATGGGCCCTATCAGGGAAATGAGGGTTCGGCGGTCGTACTTGATGGCTCAGGCTCATCTGATCCAGAGGGGGCTCCGCTCCAGTATCGTTGGGATTTCGATAATGACGGAACATGGGACACTAACTGGTCAATTAACCCCACGTCAGAGAATACCTGGGGCGACGATTTCAGCGGCACGGTAGTTCTGGAGGTAACCGACGGAGATTTCACAGATCAAGCGACTGCTTCCGTAAATATTTTAAACACGGATGCTTCGGTTGAAGCTGGGGCCGATCAACAAATTAGTGAAGGGGATTCAATCGACCTTGACCCCGCGACATTTCTTGATGCCGGTATAGACGACACCCACATCGCCACAATTGACTGGGGTGACAATTCTCCCGTCGAAGCAGGGGATCTGACGGAAATGGGTGTTCAGGGGTTTCAACCTGTCGGCGCGTCCGCGGAAGTGCCGCTAACAGACTATTTCGGCAACCCGCTGGGCAGCTTTACCATTGACAATCCGAACAATGCGATTGATGGCATTCCATGGACAAACTGGCAAGGGGTATCAGGCAACATAGCTCCCCTCGGCGTCACAGCTGAAGTTAACGAGGGCTCGGCAGCAAACACTCTTGACGGCAATATGGGGACAAGTTGGCAAGGTGCAGCGGATAATCCCTGGATAAAGTTTGATCTAGGCGAGCTTAGACAAGTTAGTGGTTTTCGCCAAAGCTCCGGTATTTGGCCCGGGAATCCGTACACTGCTTGGGTCTCGGCTGATGATGTGACATATGAACAAGTACAGGGTGGAACGCTAACACAGAACAATTGGGGCGAGATCCATTTCGCTCAAGATAAAGAAATAAGATTCATTAAACTATTTGTAGAAAGAACCGATGCTACCGGCTTCGGTGAACTGGCTAATCTTAACGTTTTAGTTAATCATGCCTGGATCAAGTTTGACCTGGGAGAAGAAAAAAGTGTGGCCGGTTTTCGTGAGACCTCCGGCGGTTTCCCGGCGAATCCTTACGTTCTATATGCCTCAACCGATGATGTCTCATACACAGAAGTTTCCTCCGGCAGCCTGACTCAATCCAGCTTTGGAGATCACCTTTTCTCGACTTCAACTCAAGCTCGTTACCTAAAACTATTTCTTGAGAGGACCGATGCGACCGGCTATGGCGAGCTGGTTGATTTTGAAGCTCTTGTCCCGTCCAGAGGGACTGTTGCCGGCTCGCACACCTATACTGACGACGGTAACTATACAGTCACTGTTGCTGTCGAAGATGATGACGGCGGCACCGGCACCGATAGTTTCACTGTTGATGTGAACAATGTGGCTCCGACAGCCTCAGCAACGAACGATAGTCCAAACGTTGAAGGGAACGCTGTCACTGTTACCGCTCTTGCTTCAGATCCCGGCTCAGGGGATTCATTTACTTATTCTTTCGATTGGGACAATGATGGCAATTACGACATTGTCGACCAAGAAAGCGCGTTTGCGGAACACACTTTTGATCAGGATGGCGTCTATACAGTAGGCGTCCGAGTCAGAGATGATGATGGCGGAGTAGGCGAAGCTACTACTCTGGCAATCGTTACAGATGGCGCTCCAGCATCTGATTTTAGCTTCTCGCAAGACCCGTTGATTGGTGGTTCAGATGTTCAATTTACGGATGAATCAACATCCTCACCAGATTCCATAGTCGCGTGGGCTTGGGATTTCGGAGACGGTTCGATAAGCATAGAGCAAAATCCCTTTCATGCTTACGGAAGAACCGGCACATTCAATATTACTCTGACCGTGACGGACTCAGATGGTTCGGAAGCTGCTGTTACGCATACAGTGGTCATTACTGCTTTGTCGATGATCGATGTGACAATTGATACCGTTGATCCACTCGGTAACCATCTAGAAGATGGCGTCGTAGGCTATGAATACCCAACATATCTGGATACTCCCTACACCCTTACTATGCCAAACGGCGG
>SDBV01000049.1_pt1 | contig 116624 bp, 112 predicted proteins | sample 2277081 | NCBI WGS metagenome assembly SDBV01 (sample SAMN10402039, study PRJNA504765) | marine sediment metagenome | isolation source: marine sediment core GS10_PC15, 223 cmbsf | place: Arctic Ocean: Southern Knipovich Ridge | collected 2010 | reverse complement strand
CGGCCAGGCCACCCAGGGCCAGTACAGTCATCGTTGTCGGTTCGGGCACTACGGTAAAGGTCCCCTCCAATGTGAGCTGATCCCAGTAAGGTTCCAGCGGCAAGCCCGAGGGCGGCGTCTGGATTTCGTTGACTGTATAGGAGTAGGTCCCGGCGGGCAGTGGGCCGAGGTCTATGCTGTGGACTTCACTGGTTAGTACGTGGAGTACTCCACCATCGGGCACAAGCACGTCGATGTCGATCTGTGGCTCGAAATCAGACAAAAAGGTTACTGATGATCCGAGCACCATGTACCCGCTGCTGGGCCAGAGAAGCTCAGCATTTAGGACAACGGAGTCTGTTTCCAGGGGACTTGGCGGCAGTACTTCTATGCCAGTGAGCTTTGCACAGACAACACTGGGCGCAGCGACGATCATCATAGTTGCAACAAGGATTTTCATTCTCGACATAGCGGCTCCCTCCCTTCTCCGACCTTCTTTTGGAACAATCTGACCCATACTACATAGTCCAGTGTACCACATTGCTTGTCGAGATCAAGCACCAACTTACCAGGATTTTCCAGATGACCCCCAGCCCGTAGAGTGGGACACTCCTTGCCCACGGAAGGAGAAGGCCCGGTGGCTCGGGCCACACGGGGACGGTAGTTCTACGATTTGCTGGCGTCCACCCCTTGCTTGCTGGCCCGTGGGCAATCCCGATGTACTTCGGGACCCGCCCTACGGCCACACCCCTACTCCTTAACCGCTCGGGCGACTTGCTGCATCGTGGCGGCCGATTCGTATGGCTTGGAGAGGAAGCCCTTGGCGCCTTCGTCGAGGATGGCTTGGGCGTCGCTGGCCAGCAATAGGCCGCTGCTCAGCAGGCCGCGGACGTCGGGGTTGATTTCCTTCAGCCGGCGGAACGTCTCCAGGCCGGTCAGATCGGGCATGTTCATGTCGATCACGACCAGGTCGATGTTGTCCGCCCGCGTGCGATAGTGCTTGATGGCGTCGGCCCCGCTGCCAAGTGCCGACACCTCATAGCCCGCACCGGCGAGCATCTCCTCCAGCGTGTGGCGAGCGGATACCTCGTTGTCGACGATGAGCACGCTGCCCCGCTTGGCGACCACGCCGATCTGTCGCTCAACATCGTCCGACGGCATCTGCACAAGCGGCAGGAACAGCTGCACCGTCGCGCCCTTGCCGAACTCGCTGGTAAGGTCCACCGCGCCGTTGTGGCTCAGTGCACAGCCGTACACGCTGGCCAGGCCCAGGCCATGGCCCTTGCCGAACGGCTTGGTGGTGAAGAACGGTTCGAAGGCCCGGCTGAGCGTTTGGCTGTCCATGCCCACGCCCGTGTCACGCACGGTAATGCACAGATACTCGCCCGGATGTATCTCCTGAGGGTAGGACGCGCAGAAGGCTTCGTCGAGCTGGACAATCTCCGTGGCGACAAGTATTTGCCCGCCCTCGGCGGTCGCCTCGGCGGCGTTGATGCCGAGGTTCGTCATGGCCGAGCGGAGCTGCTTTTCGTCGACTTCTAGTGTGGCGGGGGCGGCCCGGAGGTCCGTGGCGATCTCCGGCGGTGGATCGATCTCGGCTGACAGCTCCGCCACGACAGACTCGATGAGCGCGTTAACGTCCACGTCCATCTTGGCGTGGTTGTCCAGGCGGGAGTAACTCAGGAGCTGCGAGGTGAGCTGCGAGGACACCATGGTGGCCAGCAGAATCTGCTCGACGAGCTCGCGCAGGTCCTCGTCGGCGGCGTGGCTCTTGCGGATTATCTCGGCGTTGCCCTGGATGACGGTAAGGGCGTTATTGAAATGGTGGGCGACGCCGCCGATGAGATGGCTGACGGTTTCCATTTTTCTCGCGCCATGTAACTGACGCTGCAGCAAGGCTTTCTCGTCCTGCCGGTTCATGATCGCCGAAAGGTCGACGTCGATCAAATACATCAACTGCTCGCCGCCGGCACCGGAGGGAGAGACGATGTGCACGCTCATCAGCACGCTACGGCCCGTGCCATCCTTGGCGATTGTCCTGGTCTCACCGCCGAGCAAAGCTGCGCCCGTGCGGAAGCCCTGGCCGATCGCCTGGCGAATTACCTGACGAGTTTCGCTGGGGAATATCAGGTCCACCACGTCTTGGCCGATGGCCTCGTCGGCGGAAAAACCGTACAGCTTCTCGCAGCCACGGTTCCAGAAACGCACGTCGCAATCGCGTCCGACGACCTTGACGGCCAGGTCCGTCGCATCGGCAAGTAACTGCTCACACGCACCTTGCCCGCCCGCCGAGCCCGCCCCATTGCCCCACAACTGCAACCCCAGGGCCAGCACTCGACCCGCTTCGGCAAAGCCGGCAACGTCCTCAGCCGACCAGGCATGCTCGTTGAGCGTGTCCTCGAAAACCATCACGCTGGTGAGCAGTCCGTCCCGCACGATGGGCACCGCCGCGACCGAGCGAATGCCGAACGGCACGAGCCCAGCCTGCTCTGCCGGCTGGAGGTCTTTCACGCACGCGGCTATCGTCTCGCCGGCCGAAAGACGGGCCAGCCAACGACCTACGCGCGAAACGGCAAGCCCCTCGCCGCCGGCTCGGCGGATCGCCGTGCCCCAACGGTAAGCCGCCCGCAGTTCGCCCGCCGACTCCCCGGCAATCTCGGCAGCGTAAACCGTGGCCCCAGTGACATTAGCCGCACCGCACAAATCGCCAAGCGCGCCGACCACGTCGTCCTCATCCGCCGTCGCCGACAGCAGCTTCTCAACCCCATCGACCGCCGCAGCAACCACGGACATGTTACGCCTGGCCCCGCCGTCACCTAGCAACAGGTTGACCAGCATGCAACCGCCCATGGCGTCGCTGTCCATTCGGCCTATCAGCTCGCCGAAGGCTTTGCAAAGGTCCGCGCTGTCAACAGTATCTACCATAGCCTCCCGACCTCGCCAGCCAACGTTCCCTGCCAACTACCGGCCGCAACGAACCTTGCCTCGCGCAAGAATACCACTACAGATTCTCCACTCCACCGCCGCAGAAAACAAGAAAGATCGTCCTCGTCCAGCCTCGATTTTGGCAATATTCATAACTCCCTATGTTGCCAACACCACCCAGAAATACGCCAACTTTATCATCGACATGAACCACTGCCGCGTTAAGAATTTCCAGACTTGTCTCGCATTATTCCTGCTTTGCCGAGGCTTGCCATTTTAACGTCGGTGGCACGAAGTGGGCGCAAGACGAGGGCCTACAATTCTTTACATCCCCGTCGACGCACAAATACAACGTTTGCCAAGCACGCGACCGACGCCGCAACGCCCCACGCCGCCACCGGCCAGACCGGCCTGGCAACCCATTGTGCCACCTGCCCTTGCCCCGCCGACCACACGTAGGTTATCGGACTGAGCTCCCACATCGCCCGCGCCACTCCCGTCGAGCTCGCCGCCGCAAATTCCCGCGCGATGTACCACCCCGCCGCTCCGCCGAACGCCAGCAGAAGCATCGCCAGAACCGTCCACGGCTTGCCGTAGCTCCCCGTAGCTGCCCACAGCGCCCCGGCCCATGCCAGCGGCAGCACGCAGAGCACCGAAATCGCAGTCCGGCACACATCCAGCGACGTCGAATTTGCGAGATATCCTGCGCCCACATAAAACGGCGCCGCCACCGCAATCAGCACCGCCGTCTCCCCGATCGCCGACATCGCGCTCACTCGGCCGACATCGTCCCCCCGCGCCGCCAGCTTGTCCACTCGCGCCGCCAACATGATCGGCCAGACCAGCAGGAAGTACGCGCACTGCGCCACCGCCACCGTCTGCAGAACAGGAAGAGGACCACCCGAGCGATACGCTTGTGACTGATGGATCGCCTCCGGCCAGAGCCCCGCCGCCAGCCCCACAAGCAGCATCGCCAGGTACACTACTCCCCCGCCGCGCCATAGGCACATCGCCCCGCCCGAGCGTGGTTCAGCGCAAGCTTGCATAGCCCTGATCGTATCGCAGGTCCACGTACCTGTGCAACCCGGCGAGTCGCCCTGCGTTCTGCTGGACGTACTGATCCAGGTAGCTCACCTTGCGTTGCGGCGTGACGACGTAGTCTTCATCGGAGGAGGGGAACCGCCCGAAGCGAATGTCGGTCGGCCGGCCCTGGCCAACTTGCGCCCACATTCTCAGGTGCGGCTCGTTGGGGCTTATTCGCCCGTCGTAGTTCCGCACGTCCATCACGGTGATCTGGTCGGCGTACGCTCGGTCGGCCAGCAGCGCTACCAGTCGGAGTCCGGCGGCGACATCGCCGTCCGTCCATCTCTCGCCCTCAGTGGGCGCGTTGCCCCTGGCGCCGCGGATAGACGGATAATGAATCGTCCGCACCGTCGCGCCGCTGGGGACATTCTCCCGCCACACGAACGGCATCCATCGCGCCTGGGCTTCTGCGGTCGGCCTGACCCACGCCTCGTACTTCGCGGCTTGCCACGCGGGCAGCCGAACGCCGCCGGCATCCAGATAGGCTGTGTTCCGATCTATCACCGACACGTCGCTACTCAGCATGAGCTTCGCTACGGGCCTGCGGAACTCGCAGTGCACCGTCACCACGCCCGCGCCGGTTTCTTCCGTCAGTTGCCTCGTCACTTCCATCACCCGCGCCACCCACGGGTTGTTTTCCGCTCGCCGGCGGACGATGTCCGCCAGATTGTCATCGTCGAAGGTCATCCCCGCCACATCGAACGTCGCCACTATTTCATTGGCTGTTCTGGCCGGCATCCAAGTGGGATAGCTCATTGTGTAGCCAAAGGCCACGGGCGCTTGCGCGTCGGGGGCATCGGCCGGGCGGATCTGCCCGCTATCGACCAGGCCACCGTCGGCCTCGGCTGAGAGCAACTGGCGCTCCATGGTCCGCAGGGCCCAAACACTCAGCCCCGCCGCCGTCAGCACCACCGCTGTCCATACCAGCGTGCCGCGGACGACCTTCCGCGTGTCGTCGGACAGCCCGCTCCACCAGCTCGCCTTTGGCGGATGCTTGGGGCGGGCGGGACGTTTGGACGGCTTTGTTTTACTGTTGTTCTTCGGCATTTAGAAAACGCATTTCATTGCTGCGGCTCACCCGCGGGCGGCGGCCATTTGAACGATACGGTCCACCAACTCATCGAAGCCTATGCCGCTCTTCGCCGCGGCCATGGGCAACAATGAATGGGCTGTGAACCCGGGTATGGTATTGATTTCCAATATCACCGGCCCGTCTTCACTCAGAATAAAGTCCACGCGCGACATGTCGCGACATCGCAGAACGTTGTGGCACTGGAGAGCTTGCTCCTGCAGGTTGTTGGTCACTTCATCACTCAGGCCATGGTCGAACACGTAGCGAGTGTTGGCGTCGTCATCGTACTTGGCGTGCTTGTCGTAGAACTGCCCGTCGGGAACGATCTCAAGCGTGGGCAGGGCTTGCTCGCCCAGTATGCTCACCGTCAGTTCCCGCCCGGCCACGAATTGCTCCACCATCGCCCTGCCGTACCGGTCCAGTAGCGAGTCGATGGCGGCGCCCCGAGTATCGGTGTCGTGGGCGATGGTGATATCCACGCTGGACCCGCCGTTGACGGGTTTGATGACTACCGGCAGGGGAAACTCAGTCAGCCAGCCGGCCACGACTGTGGGCGAATGGAACTCCTCGATCACCATCCAGCCCGGCGTAGCAAGGCCCGCCCGTTTGAGAATTTGCTTGGTGGCTGCCTTGTCCAGCGCGACTTTGCTGCTGTAGGGATCGGTTCCCGTGTAGGCCAGCTCGCGGTCCTCGCAGAGCTGCTGCACCTCACCCGACTCGCCGAACTCACCGTGGAGGGCAATGAACACCACGTCGATGCCGTCGCGGTCCAGCGCAGTGTGGTCGCTGGGCATGATGTCGGCCTGGGTGACCTTGTGCCCGCATCTGGCAAGCCCGTCGGCGACAGCCTGACCGGTGAGAAGCGAAATATCCCGTTCCGTCGAGGGCCCGCCCATCAGCACCGTGATGTCCAGTGGACGTGGAGTGCGATACGTGGCATGGGCATCTTGCCCATGTGCCTCTCCCGTAGCATGGGCATCTTGCCCATGTGCCTCCTCCGTAGCATGGGCATCTTGCCCATGTGCTCTTGTTGTCGTGCCCCGCCGGCGCAGGCGCAGGCCCGCCGCACGCCGACCAATCCGTGCGCCCCCTTCATCCAACACGCTCAAGGCAGCATGGGCAAGATGCCCATGCCACGTATTGGGGCTGGATGTCGTCTCGTTAGTAGCCATCACCACACCTCTATTTCCAGTTCCAGCACAACTTCGTGGGCGGCGTGGACCTTTTCGCGGATGATATCTATCAGTTTCAACATGTCCGTAGCCGACGCGCCTTTCTCTGCCAGGATAAAGTTGGCGTGCTTCTTGGAAACGTATGCCCCGCCCACGCGATGACCCTTCAGGCCCGCCCGGTCGATCAGCGCACCGGCTGACATGCCGCGGGGATTCTTGAAGATGCACCCGCAACTGCTATCGCCCAGAGGCTGGGTGTTCTTCTTGTATATCCATATTCGCTTGGTCTGCTGCAGTATCCGGTGCGGGTCGTCCTCGACGAGCGTAAAAGTCGCTCCCAGGACGAACGTCGCGGCAATGTTCGTCGAGCGGTAGCCAAAGTCCAGGTCCGATCGATGGCGGGTAAAGCACTCGCCGTCGCTGTCCATCACGTCCACGCTTTCGACGATGCTGCCTATATCGCCGAACGCGCCGCCGGCGTTCATTTTCACGCAGCCTGCCACCGTGCCGGGAATGCCCGTGAGGCACTCCATGCCGCCCATGCCCTTTCGCACTGCTTGCAGGACGATCTTGCCCATGTCCGCGCCCCCCCCGGCCTTGAGCGACCCGCCGGACCAGACAACGTCCGTGAACTCGCCGCCCGTCAGATGGATCACCGCACCGGTCACCCCGCCGTCGCTGACCAGCAGATTCGCTCCGCTACCCAGCACGTGCATTGGCACGTCGCTCTCGCGGCAGCGGCGAGCGACGCACTTCAGCTCGTCCAGGCTGCGCGGCTGGACGAAGTACTCAGCCGGCCCGCCGAGGGACAGCCAGGTGTGCTTGCTCATGGGCTCGTTAAGCCTGACTATCTGTTCCAGGCCATTGAACAATTTCATCTGCAACTTCCCATATGTCGCCCGCGCCCATCGTGACCAGCAGGTCGCCGTCGCGAAGTTGGCTGCGTAGGTGCGTGACGATTTCTTCGAACGTGCTGAGGTACAAGGCGGACCCGCCGTTGAGGCGTATTTGCGAGGCCAGGTCGCCGGCGGAGACGTAGTCCTTCTCGCGGGCGCTGTCGCGGACGAAGTAGATGTCCGGCAGGATCACCTGGTCGGCCGTGCCGAAACTGCGCGCGAAGTCCTTCAGCAGGAATCGCGTTCGGCTGTGCTGGTGTGGCTGGAAGACGCATATCATACGCTTGGGCTGGTATGCCTCGCGCAGGGCTCGCAGCGTGGCTTGTATTTCGGTGGGATGGTGGGCGAAGTCGTCCACCACGGTAACGCCGCCGGTACGACCCTTGAGCATCATCCGTCGGCGGGCGCCGCGGAAACATTCCAGGCGGCGCGGCATCTGACGGTAGTCGATGCCCGTGTGGTACAGCAGCGCCATCGCGGCGAGTGTGTTGTATGCGTTGTGCAGGCCGGCCAGCGGCGTGCGGATGCGGCAGAATTTCTCGCCGTTGAACGTGACGTCCATCGTGACTCGGCCGGCGTCCACGCGGGTCGCCTCGCCGCGCCAGTTGCAGCCCTCGGCCATGCCGAACGTCTGTACCTCGCAGCGCGCCGATGCGGCGATGGCCAGGCAGTTGCGGTCCTCGCCGTTGAGCACCAGCAGGCCGTTGGATGGCACGCGCCCGACGAACGCGCGAAACGCTTCGACGATGTCGTCCAGGTCCTGGAAGCAATCCAGGTGGTCCTCCTCGATGTTCAGCACCGCCGCCAGCATTGGCGAGAGATTCAGAAAGCTGCGGTCGAACTCGCACGCCTCGGCCACGAAGTGCCTCCCCACGCCCACGCCGCTGGGCCCGCCGAGCTGGTCGACCGTCGCGCCGATGATGAAGCTCGGCTCGGCCCCCGCCTGCCGCAACGCGAAGGCGACCATCGCGGAGGTCGTGCTCTTGCCGTGCGTGCCTGCCACGGCGATGCCGACCTTCTCCGCCATCAGCCGGCCTAGCATTTGACTGTACTTGACCACCTCCAGCCCGCGATCCCGCGCGCCGGCGAGCTCGGGGTTATGCTCATGAATCGCAACCGAGTACACCACCAGGTCGCACCGGCCCGGGATGTTCGACGCCTGCTGGCCGATGTGAATTGTCGCCCCCGCGGCGGTGAGTCGCTGCACGGCTCCGCTGTCGGCGGCGTCCGAGCCGCTGACGATCGCGCCGTGGTCCAGCAGCACCGCAGCCACCGCCCGCATGCCGCTGCCGCCGATGCCGATCATATGCACGCACAAGCCGGTGAGCGACTCATCGGCGCGCTGAACATCCCTGCTAATTTTGCGTTCGGCATCCATACCGATACTCCTGCGCCGCCCACCGACAGGCTGCGGCGGCGCACGCTTTAACAAATGGTCGACCTGGAAGTTACAAGTCCGGTTCTATATTTATCGCCCATTGATCGGCATTTGCTTTAGCACCGCGGGGGGGCAGATTTGCGGACCTGGGGCGGCTAATCGGTGGGGGTTTGGCGGACGCGGTTCGGCGCGGATATCGGCGCCTGTGGGCACAGCCAATCGGCGACGGCTGCTGCGGCGGCGGGCATGCCGACAGCTCCCGCTGCCGCTGCCATGGCCGACAAACGAGCGTCGTCGGCGAGTATCGGCAGCATGATTTTGCGCAGCTCGGCGGCGTTCGCCTTCGGGTCCACGTGGTCCGTGCAGACCACCGCGCCGCCCGCTCGCATCAGCGCGCCGGCGTTGAGGCGTTGATGGTCGTCGGCGTGATGCGGATATGGCAGAACGATCGCCGGCGTGCCCGTGGCGGCGAGCTCGGCCACCGTGCCCGCCCCTGCCCTGCACACAGCCAGATCGGCCGCCGCGTAAGCCAGGTCCATCCGCTGGCAGTACTCCCGCCTCCGCACGCGAATGCCTTTGTGGCGGGCGGGCGTATCGGCCAGGCCAACTTTGTCCCGCCCGGTCAGCAGCAGCACTTGCCATCGTCCAGCCAGCGGGTCCAGGTCACCAATCAGCTCGGCGATCGCTGCGTTTATGCTCGCCGCGCCCAGCGACGCCCCGAACACCAGCAGTGTCTTGCGCGTCTTGAGCAGGCCGAAGTGTTTCAAAGCTTCCGCGCAATCGCCGTCAGCCAGGCCTTGCCTGATCGGGCAGCCAACGAGTTGAACATGCTCTCGCTCGCGCTTGGGCAACAGATCGGCTGTGGATTCAAACTGCGTAAAGATGCCGTCCACGCTCTTGGCCAGCAGGCGGTTGGCCTTGCCGGGGATGGCGTCGGGGTTGAGTATGCCGGTGCGGAACCCCATCTTCGCCGCCCACCAGGTCACCGGCACGGAGGCGAACCCGCCCAGGCCCAGCACGCCGGCTGGGTGGAGATTCTTGAGCATTCGCCTTGCCCGCCACATCGACTGCGCCATCGCCTTAGCGAATGCAGCGGCCGCCTTGGGCTTCCCCGCCGCCGGGCGCACCGGCAGAGGCGCGATGGCGTAGGGCGTGGGGTCGAGTATCTGCCGGTCGATTTCCCGCTGGGAGCATGCGAAGACAATTTTCGCGCCGGGCCTGCGCAGAAGTATTTGCTCGGCCACGGCCAGGCCCGGGTAAAGGTGCCCGCCCGAGCCGCCCCCGGCAAAAATGTAAACGGAAGTCTTCACGCCGCAAAAGATACCGTCTTGTCGGGCGATATTGAAGCAGCTTGTCCGGCTGGGCGGTTCATTTGTTGCAGAACTCGCGGAACCCCACCCGGTCCAGGACCGCGTGCAGTTGTTCTTCTTGAGTTTCGGTGAGCCTGTGCAGCGGCGGTCGGACGGGCCCGCAGTCTATCCCCACCTCCTTCATCGCGTACTTGGAGGCAGGTATCGGCCCGAATCGCCGCAGCCCCGCGATCATCTCCACAGCCTGCACCTGAAAGTTCTGAGCCATGCCCATGTCGCCGCTATTGAACGACCGTATGATCTTCAGGTACAGTTGCGCCGCGAAATTGAACGTCGTGCCGATCGCCCCATGCGCTCCGACCTTCAGCCCCGCCAGTAGCAGATCATCTCGCCCCAGCAGCAAGTTGAAATCCTTGCCGTGTGCGTCCACGCATCGCCCGAAGTCCGTCAGGTTCTCGGAAGTGAACTTCACGCCGGCCAAGGTGGGAATTCTTGCGGGCGCCTCGGCAAGGAACTTCACCATCGGCACGTCCACGCCCGTCATCTCCGGTATGTGGTAGTAGTAGAAGGGCAGTTTTGGGGCGGCCGAGGCGATCCGCTCGCAGAAGTCGATCAGATCGTCCATGTCCTTCGGTTTGAAGTAGTAGGGCGGCACGGCGGCAATCGCGTGGGCGCCGCTATCCTGGGCGTCCTTGGCCATCGCCTTGCACGCATCGATACACGTGTGCCCCACGTGCACAAGCACGCGCAGCGAGGGGTCTGCCACCTTGACCCACTGGCGAGCCACCGACAGACGCTCAGCCACCGTCAGCGACGAGAACTCGCCCGTCGTCCCGCAAACGAACACCGTGTTGACGGCGTTGTTGGCGAGCATTTCGGCGAGCTTTTCAATGACCTTAAGGTTCAGCCCGCCTTTGGGCTTCATGGGCGTGGGAGCCGGTGCTACCAGGCCCCTTATCATGTTTATCATGCTAATGGATCCTTTATCTTTCGGCGGGCGGAAACCGACACGATAAGCCCGGCCGCCACGGCCATCAGTATCAGCGACGTGCCCCCCGCCGAAACGAACGGCAATGATATGCCAGTCGGCGGCAGAGCAACGGTGTCAACTGCTATGTGCATGAGCGCCTGCAGACCTATCAGAAAGCCCAGCGAGCCAGCCAGGGCTGCACCGAACCGGTCGCCGGCGTCCAGAGCAATTTGCCATGAGTAACGCAGCCAAAGCGCGATCAGGCCCATCACCAACATCGCAGCCACGAAGCCCCCCTCCTCGCACAGTGCGGCGAATATGAAGTCCGTGCTGTCCTCAGGCAGAAAGCCCAGCTTCAACGTGCCGTTACCCAGGCCCTTGCCGGTCCAGCCGCCTGTCAAAATGGCGAACATGGCTTGTCTCGGCTGGTAGGCGCTGGGATTGCTCGGCGACCAGATGTCACCCATGGCCGTCAGCCTTGCCATGCGATATGGGCTCTGCATGAGCATGAATATCGCACCGCCCGCGGCGACAGGTATCACCGTAAGAAAGTGCCACGCCGGCACGCCAACCAGCAGCAGCGTAACCATGGCCGCCAGACCAATGACGACCGCCGTGCCGAAGTCCTGGCCGATCACCAGCAGAACGCACGCACCGATTATCACCATGGCCGGCAGGAATGTTCTAACGAAACTGCGCACCTGGACGCCAGGGCGAGACAGCCAAGCCGCCAAGAACACCACGAGCGATATTTTTATCAGCTCCGAAGGCTGAAAGCCCAGCAACGGGCCTATGCGTATCCAGCGATAGCTGCCGTTGACCGCATGCCCAATGCCCGGCACGAATACCAACACTCCGCAAACCATCGAAATGCCCAGCAGCACGCCCGCAGCCACTGGCCATCGCCCCCGCCCGGCCAGCCAGCGGTAGTCGATCAGCCAGACCGTCAGCAACACAACAGCGGCCGCGGCGGCAAAGAGCGTGTGACGCATGTCCGAACGAGCGAACCACTCCCCCGGCGCGGAAACCGACGCCATGGCGCTATGGACCATGACCACGCCAATGGCCAGCAGCGCCATGGCCGTGAATAGCAGACCCCGCCCGCACCTGTTGGCGCGACCAAGCGAGACGAAAACCACACTGTCCGGCATCCTTGCCATCTGAAAACTCCTGCGAGCGTATGCACATGCTTCCTCTTGTTATCGGAGTTTCAGCGACGCCAGCGCCAGCGCGGCGAAGATAATACCGAGCAGCCAGAAGCGGACGACAACTTTGCTTTCCGGCCAGCCGCCCAGATGGAAATGATGATGCAACGGCGCACAACGGAAGATGCGTTTGCCCTCCATGCCGTTGGGCCCCTTGGTGAGCTTGTAGTAGCCCACCTGCAGAATCACGCTGCCGGCCTCCATGACGAAAACGCCGCCGACGATGATCAGCAGCATTTCCTGACGCGTTACCACGGCGATGTAACCGATCAGCCCGCCCAGGGCAAGCGAGCCCGTGTCGCCCATGAACATCTGCGCGGGATGCGCATTGAACCACAGAAAGCCCAGGCACGCGCCGAGCATCGACGCGCATAGCACCGTCATCTCGGCTGAGCCGGGCACGAACTGCACGCCGAAACCTACCTTCGCCCACACCGCCACGCCCGCCACCCACGACAGCGGCAGGAACACGCCGCACACAATCGCCATGCACCCGGCGGCCAGGCCGTCCATGCCATCGGTGAGGTTCACGGCGTTGGAGGATCCGACCATAGTGAGAATCGTAATGCCCACGTAAATGCTGAGGGCCAAGGGGATTGGGTTGGACTTAAACGGCAGATAAAAACTGTGGGCCGCGTTGACGTGCTCGCCCGCCTCCGACACCACCGTGCTCTTGCTGCCGTAATTCCATATGAAAAACGCCAGCATCATCGCCAGGCCGATCTGGAAAAGTATCTTCTCCCACGACATCAGCCCGTCGCGTTTGCTCGCCCCGGCGGAGTGGCGCAGCTTCATCCAATCGTCCAGCGCGCCAAGCCCGCCAAGCCAGATCAACGCCACCAGCGCCATGCGGATGTACATGTTGCCCAAATCCGCGAAGAGCATCACCGACACGAAAATCGCGATGACTATGAGAATGCCGCCCATCGTCGGCGTGTTGGATTTGTGACGCGTCAGCTCGTTGAGCTCCGCGTGGTCGAACTCGGGCCTGTCACCGAGCTTGGCGCGGACGAGCACGAGGATCATCCGCGGGCCTAGCAAGCAGACCATCATGAAACTCAGCACCGCCGCACCGGACATGCGGAGAATCAGATCCTTATTGCCGAACAGCCAAACTATCACAGTAGCGCCTCGTTGCCTTTTCGTCGGCGGCGGCCGATGCATCCGGAATATCGCAGCTATGCGAAGTTCTCGCAAATCTGCTCGACCACGCGCTGCATTTCCATTCCGCGCGAGCCTTTGACCAACACGACGTCGCCGGGAGCGATCAGCTCCGCCACGGCGGCCATGGCGGCGGCGGTATCTTCGAATGTCTCGGTCGCCAGGCCCTCAGCGGCTGCGCTTTCGGCGATGAGCTTACCCAGCTCGCCCACGCCGATCAGCATGTCCGCCGAGTCGCGGGCAATCTGCCGGCCGACCTGGCGATGAAGCTCCTCAGCCCGGCCGCCCAGCTCCAGCATGTCGCCGAGTACCAGCACTCGCCGCTTAGCGGGCGTGTCTCGCAGCACTTCGGCGGCAGCCAGCATGCTCGCCGGGTTGGCGTTGTACGCGTCGTTTATCACCAGCACGGGCCCTGCCTGCACGGGCTGCAGCCGCATCGCCATGCCAGAAAAATCAGCCAGCGCCTCCGCCGCCTCGTCCTGCGAAAAGCCAAGCCGCTGGGCAACCGCCATCGCGGCCATTGCATTAAGTGCATTGTGCTTGCCGAGCACGGGCAAATCAACCCACAGCCTGTCATTGATCCGGAACCGCTGGCCGGCCGGCGTCGCCTCGTAGCCGGTCAGGCGGAGTTCGCACTCGTCGCCGGCGCCAAAGCGGATCATCCTGCAATCGTAGGACGTCACGGCTCGGCTGAGCGGCACGCAGTCGCCGCAGAGCACAGCCATGCCATTATCCGCAAGAGGCGCCAGCAGCGACGCCTTCTCCACCGCCACGCGTTCCACGCTGCCCAGGCCCTCCAGATGCGCCTCGGAAACGCTCGTGATCACCGCGATATCCGGCCTGGCCATGCGTGCCAGGTCCAGCACCTCGCCCAGCGAGTTCGTGCCGATTTCGCAGACCACATAATCGTCCGTCGGCGACACAGCCAGCAGCGTCAGTGGCACGCCGATGGCGTTGTTGAAGCTCTTCTCGCTGGCAAGCCCCCGCCGTCGGCGCGAGATGATGTGATGAATCATCCGCTTGACGGTGGTCTTGCCGTTGGAGCCGGTCACCGCGATGACCGTCGCGGGCACTTGCCCGCGGTAGTAGCCCGACAGTTCCCCCAGCGCCTTGACGGTGTCCTCGACGCCGATGACCCCGCCGGCAAACCCCGCCAGCGCATCATCCGGCAGATCGGCCTGGCGGTCGACAATCGCAAGAATGCACCCCGCCGTCGCGGCTGCCTGCAGGTGGTCGTGCCCGTCGTGCCGCTCGCCCTTGACGGCGACGAACAGGTCGTCCGCTTGGGCGGTCCGGCTGTCTATGCTCACACCTTCCACCAGCGCGTCCGTGCCGCGCCGCAGCCACAGGCCATGGACAGCCCGGCGGATTTCATTGGGCGAGAGGGATTTCATCTATGTCTTCATCCGGTCCAGAATACGTCCAAGGTTACACTATCGCGCGGCGGATATCCTCATCCGCCGCGTTGCCTTGCTGTCAGGGAGTTGGCGTCCCGATGTACATCGGGACGCCAACCAACGCTACGATAACTCTGAATATGCTAGCAGCCCATGATATCACGCGCGACCTGCACGTCGTCAGGGCCCTTCTTTCGTGGCCCGCCGCGGCGGGCGTCCCAGGGGCATCTTGCCCCTGGCCGCAGTTTCTTGCATGGGCAAGATGCCCATGCCACGTCTGCCGCGGCAGCCACTTCTGCCGCCGTCTGCTAGCCGCCCATGATATCACGCGCGACCTGCACGTCGTCAAAGTCTATTCGCTGCCGCCCGATAGCCTGGTAGGTCTCATGGCCCTTGCCGGCTATCAGCACGACGTCGCCCCGCTCTGCCATTGCCAACCCCCGGGCGATCGCCGCCCGCCGGTCCGGCTGGATTTCGCTCCGTGACAGGCCATCCGCGCTGAGCCCAGCCACGATTTCGTCGATGATCACCTGGGGGTCCTCGGTGCGCGGATTGTCGGACGTTATCACGATCCGGTCGGCATCCATTTCCGCCGCCCGCGCCATCCGCGGGCGCTTCGTGCGGTCCCGGTCGCCGCCGCAGCCGAACACAACGATCAGCTTCCCGTCGGTCACGGGCCGAAGCGAGCCAAGCACGTTCACCATCGCATCGTCGGTGTGTGCGTAGTCGACGAACACCGCAAAGTCCCCGCTCCCCGCCACGCGCTGAAGCCTGCCCGGTATGTGCTTCACCTCGGCCAGAGCGCTCACGATGGTATCCATCTCCACGCCGATCGCCACAGCCGCCGAGGCCGCCGCCAGGCAGTTAAACACATTGTGCCGGCCGATAAGTGGTGTGTGTGCCATCACTTGCCCAGAGGGAGTGATTATAGAAAAGTGGGTTCCGTCGATGTCGATCCGTTCGATTCGCCCATGCATGTCCGCCGCCGGCGACAGGCCGTACCAGCTCACGGCGGCGGCGGTAGCCTCGGCGAAGGCATCCCCCGCCGGGTCGTCACGGTTCACGATGGCCGCGGCGCTGGGTGAAAGCGAGCGGAACAGTTCGAGCTTCGCCGCCAGGTAATTGTCCATCGTGCCGTGGTAGTCCAGGTGGTCGCCGCTGACATTGGTCATCACGCCGACGGCGAGGTCGACCCCCTCCGCTCTTCGCTGGTCGAGGGCGTGGGAGGACAGCTCCATCACCAGGTGGGTCAGGCCGCCCGCAACCATCTCCGCCATCATCTCGGCCAGGGCGATCGGCCCGGGCGTGGTCGTGCCTGCATCGATGGTGCGCGGGCCCGTCTGATAGTGAATCGTCCCGAGCAGTCCCGGCCGATGACCGGCGGCGATGAGCATCTGCCGCAACAGCCAGGTGACCGTCGTCTTGCCGTTTGTGCCCGTCACGCCGATTGTCGTCAGTTTTCGTCCGGGCCAGCCGGCCAGCGCCTGCGCCAACGGCCCGACGGCCCGACGCGTATCAGCCAACACAACCATTGGCGTCTCGCTGGGAGCCGCCGCAGGAGTCTGGCAAATCACAGCCCCACACCCAGCCTCTATCGCAGCGGAAATGTAACGATGCCCATCCTCAGCCGCGCCCGGTATCGCCACGAAGCACGCGCCCGGGCCGGCCTTACGAGAATCGCACACCAACGACGTGATCTCCGCATCGCCGGCCACGTCGTAGCCCGTCAGTTGCGCAGCGGTAAGCAATTCGGTGAGTCGCATTGTGGCTAGTTTCCTTCAGCCGCCGCCGAAGCGCGGGCCCGCCTGGCTACATCGCATTAGAGCACATTCAAGGTTACTCTATCGCGCGGCGGATATCCTCATCCGCCGCGTTGCCTTGCACTTCGCTACATCGCATCAGCTTGCGAGCCGTCACGCGCTGCCAGCGGTGCAGCCCACATTCTAGTGAACTGCCAGCGCCTAATCCAGCCGTGCTGCCAGGCTGGTTGGGCGGTCTGGGGGCACCTCCAGGTAGGCCAGCGTCCGCTCGAGAACTTTCTTGACGTACGGTGCAGCCACCACGCTGCCGTAGTACCCCTTGCTCCGCTCGGGCCAGTAGACGGATATCAGACATATCGCCCGCGGCGATGACACCGGCCCGCCGCCGATGAACGTGCCTGTGTAGGCTCCGCTGACGTAGCCGCCGGGGCCTGGGATCTGGGCTGTGCCCGTCTTGCCGAAACTCGTCCATTGCGACATGCGACACTTCTTGCCCGTGCCCTCCTCCACCACTTGCTGCAGGACGGCGAGCGTGGCAGCGGCCGTCGCCGGCTCCAGCACACGGCGGACGACCTGCGGCTGGTTCAGCTGCACGACCTGGCCACGGGAGTCTGTAACTTGTTCTACTAACATTGGTTCCATCAGCAGGCCGCCGTTGACCAGAGCTGAGAAAGCCATCGTCAACTGAAGCGCCGTCACGGACATTTCCTGCCCGAACGGCACGCGCGGCGTGCTATAGCCGTCCCACTTATGCAAAGGCCTGATCGTGCCGGGCTCCTCGCCGGGCAGTTGGATGCCGCTCTTGGCACCGAGCCCGAAAGCCAGTGACGTAGCGTGCAGGCGCTCGTTGCCCATCATTGCCCCGACCTTGGCAAGGCAGATATTGCTGGAGATGACCACTCCCCTGCCCAGCGTTATATTGCCGTAGCTGTTGCCGTGGTCGGTAATGCGCCCGCCGCGCGGCGCGTGGTAGACACCGTTCTCGCAAAATATTTCCGTGTCGTAGGTGAGCAGGCCCGCATCGACGGCGGCGGCGGCGAAGATGGGCTTGGCGGCGCTGCCCGGCTCGTATGGGCTTAGTATCGCGCGGTTGGCCCAGTTGGCTCTGTCGCCGCTGTTGAACGCATTGGGGTCGAACGTCGGCGCCGACGCCATCGCGAGTATCCGACCGGTGGCCGGCTCGACGACCAGGCCCGTCGCCCACTTGCCGCCGTGGTTGGCCATGGTCTCGGCCAGGGCTTCTTCCAGGTACGATTGGATGGCCGAGTCGATCGTCAGGTACACGTCGTGGCCATCGAGCGGCGGAGTCTCCTCAGCCAGCCAGATCGGGCGGCGCTGGGCGTCGGCGTGCATCACGCGTCGCCCGTCGGTCGCCTCAAGCCATCGCCGCTGGGACAGCTCCAGCCCGCCACCGGGCGAGCCGTCGGCCAGGCAGAAGCCCAGCAGATTCGCCGCCAACGAGCCGTTGGGGTACTCGCGCCGCCACTCATGGTTTATGCCCACCATCGATGCGATACCGAGCGCCCGGACGGCTTGCACTTGCTGGCTGGTGATATCCCGCTTGACCCACACAAACCGGTCGGCCCTGCGGGAGCGCACCAGCTTGGCTAGCTCAGCGGGGTCTATATCCAGCGCGGCCGCCAGCGCGGCCGACACCTGCTCGACCTCGCCCTCGGGGATCATGAACGGATCGATGTAGCAACTTGGCGACTGCCTGCTGCCGGCCAGCAAGCGATAGTTCTGCCTCGCCCGCATCCAAATGCCGCCGGGCCTGGCCGCCAGTGGCATGACCACTCGCCGCTGCCTCTCGGCCATTTCGAGCGCGCTGGCCTCGCTGTGGTTGATGAGCCCCGCCAGGCGAACCCCCAGCAGCCCTGCTCCCATCAGTAACAGCGTGAATACTACGCCCAGTGCCGCCCGCGGTGAGCCGTCGTTCTGCATCTGCTACCTCGATGTGTGTATGGCTATCACGCCGATGATCACGGCCGTTGGGCGAGCGAGCCGCCGAGGCCGCCGCGGTTGGCTGCGTATGTGCGTTCGGTCAGTCCCAGGGCCATCGCCTCCGCCGTTTGGCGGACCCGGGCTGGGCTGGTCAGGTGGCTAAGTTGGATCTGCTGGCTGCGCAACTCCCTCTGCAGCGACACCTGCTGCGACTGCATCCGGCGAGTTTCGTAGCGGGCGCGGACCTCCCCGCGCCGCACGTGGACGAGCGTGGAGGCGATGACGGCTAGCGCGACGATCAACAGAATGCAGCGCATTTAGTTGTTCCTTACCGGCTGGGGCACGGTGAGCCTCATGCCGACGGACAGCATGTCCGGATCACTGAGAACGTTTCGGTTCATTTGGTATAGCTTCTCAACGGTGGGCCAACTGCCGTCGCCCATGAATCGCCGCGCGATGCCGGTCAGCGTGTCGCCCGATTGCACGACGTACGTTTGCGTAGCCGGGCGGGGCGGGCGGGCCGGCGTGGCAGACCGCTGGACGTAGGCCTGCAATTGCTGGGCGTCCATTTCGCGGTAGCGGGCCTGGCGTGCCTCACGGTCGGCCTGGCGGGCTCGCTCTTGCTCGCCCCGGCTGGCGGTGGCTGTCAGTATTACGTTGGCGCCCTCGGCGCTTCGATCGCGCTGCTGGCGAAGCTGTTGGGGCCGATTGTTCTGCGTGACGGCGTCCCGTCGCGTCTGAGTGGGCGGAATCGCCCCGCCGATACGCCCGCGCGGCCTGTCGACTTGCCTGACGTGGCGACTGCTGGCGACGTTCTCGCTGGTATCGTTGCTGGGGGCCGCTTCAGCGGGCGGGTCGGTCTTATTGGCCATCTCGCTGAGGATCAGGCCAAACCCAAGAATGAACAACAGCCCAACGCCTAGCCCTATGCGCGTTTCTCGTTTCATTATTCGGCTCCGTCCAAATAAGGTCGATCACGCCGCCTCGCGCTCAATTACGCGGAACTTTGCGGATCGGCTTCGTGGATTCGTTTGCACTTCCTGCTCGGATGCGACTACCGGCTTGCGTGTTATGAGCTTGGCCTGGCCGGTGGAGGCCCAATCGGCGAACGCCCGCTTAACGGGCCTATCTTCAAGCGAATGAAAACTGATGATCCCCGCCCTGCCGCCAGGCGCGATTATCGTCGGCAGCTCCGCCAGCAGCGCCTCCAGCGCCGCTATTTCGTCGTTCACCGCAATTCGCAACGCCTGGAACGTCCGCGTCGCCGGGTGCAGTCGCCCGTGACGCTGCTTGGGCGGGTAGCACCGCCGCACCAGCTCGGCCAGTTCCACCGTGCTGTCGATACGATGGCCCTTGCGAGCCTCGACGATTCTGCGAGCGATACGCCTGCTCAGCCGCTCCTCGCCGTACTTGTATATAAGGTCCGCCAGTGGCTTTTCGCCCAGCGTGTTGACAAGGTCCGCCGCCGTCGTCGCCAGCCTGTCGTCCAGGCGCATGTCCAGGGGCCCGTTGGTTTGGAAGCTCAACCCCCTGGCCGGATCGGCCATTTGATTCGACGCGAAACCAAGATCCGCGATGAGGATGTCCGCAGCCGTCACGTCGGCCTCGGCGAGCACCTCCCGCATTTGCGAGAAGTTCGCCTGAAACAGCCGCACGCGGCCGGAGAACTCGGCGAGATTCTGCTTGGCCTGTTTGAGATTGCCTTCGTCCACGTCCATTCCAATCAGCGATACGCCCGGGGCCGTTCGCTCGAGCAGTGCTCTGCTATGGCCTCCCAGCCCCACGGTGCAATCGACAATGGTTCCCGCGGTCTGGTGAGACAATGCGGGACAAAGTAGCTCCGCCGCTTCGTCCCGCAGAACACATACATGGGCCGGTTGCCGATCCATCGCAGGCCCACCGTTATCTAACTTGTCAGTCCAGCGGCCCTCAGCGCCGCGGCGGCACTGTCGGACAACTGGATCCCGGTATACTCACCCCCCAAAGCCCGAATGCGATCCAACCTGCTAACTAAATCTAACAGGCGCTGCTGCTGCTGATTGGTCAACCGTGACGGCTCAGCCAAACAGGATCGCAGTTCATCGAGTTTCACCACTCGGCTTCCGTGCCGAGTCGATGTCTCACACTGGGCGATTTGGGGGACGAGCATATTGTGGAATCCTTTCCAACCGGGTGTGCTTCAAAACATGCCGGCTTGTCCCGGGACTTCCATGTCCCGCAACCGGCGATAATCTGATATTCAGTTTTCACTATTCGTCCGACGCACTCAACTGGTCGGCTGCCTGATCCAGCAACTCGGCCATTCCGGACCAGTCGCTGGGCATTCGCTTCTCGTGTTCTGTGGTGGGCCAAATCTCGATGCGGTCGCCGTTGCCGACCAGCGTGACGTCCTTATCGATCGTCGCGCGCTGCATCGACTTCTCCGGCAGAACGACCCGGCCCTGAGCATCGGGCTTGACCAAACGGGCCATCGCATACCACAGGTCGATCTTCTCCCGCTCGGCCGCCGGTAGCGAAGACCGTTTCATCTTCGTCATCAGCCTCTTGTAGTAGCGGTCCGGATACAGCCAAAGATGGCCGCCCTTGCCGAGCACCAGGAAGAAGCTCGTGCCGTCGGCCTCCGGATCCATCAGATCCCGAAGGGCAGCGCTGATCGACAGACGATGCTTGTCGTCAACGGTCTGCTCGAACTCACCGACAAAGTGTGGCACTGGCTGGGCCTTTCCGGTATCAACAAGGATCGACAGGGAATATACACCACTTTCAGGGACAAGCAAACCAAAAAAAAGAAACTTTTCAGAAACGCTTGCCGCCCGTCCGGGTTTCCCGTCGAAGCACGCACATTGCCGACGCGGAGTGAGCCCACGTGACCGGCCAGCGTAGCCGCCACGCGTAATTCCTTGCGATATCTCAATTTAAAGAGCTATTCTCGCCTCATTGCCATATCGGCACGCGATCAACAAAACAGCTCGTATCCAGGTTATCGGCAATTCGAGAAGTGACGCATGAGAGCAATTGGCCCCGTGGCATGGGCATCTTGCCCATGCGTCGCAGGGCCATCTTGGCCCTGCCTTCTTCTTCTGTTGGTGTTGCTTCTTCTACGGCATCCGGGAGCAGGATGCTCCCGGGACGCATGGGCAAGATGCCCATGCCACGAAAGCCCCGCCCCTATCACCTGCCCGCGATCTGCTCGTACAGCTCCTCGTGGGCGGCAATGTATTTGGCGATGGAAAAGCCCTCGCGGATGTGCCGCTGGCCGGCCGAGCCGAGCCGCTGGCGGAGATCGCCATCCCCTGCCAGCCGGGCCATGGCATCGGCCAGGGCGGCGGGGTCTTCGGCCGGGGCGAGCAGGCCTGTCTCGCCCGTGGAGATCACGTCCCGTATGCCCGGTGAGTCGGCGCCTATCGCGGGCAGGCCCATGGCCATCGCTTCCCCCAGCGCCAACGGCCAGCCTTCCCATCGGCTTGGCAGCACGAACATGTCTGCGGCATTCATTAGCGCGGGCACGTCGTCGACGAAGCCCAACCATCGCGCCCTGCCGCCGCTGGCCTTGCAGTAGCGACGCACCTTCCCCCGCATCGGTCCGTCACCGGCGATCAGCAGCGTGGCGTTCGGCGCGCCTGCCAGAAACTGCCCCGCCGCCTTCAGCAGCACGTCGACGCCCTTCTGGCGATCAAGCCGCCCCACGAACAACGCCGCGATGTCGCCCTGGCCAAGCTGCCACTGCTCACGAAGCTGCCGGCGAGCATCGGCGCTGGGCGAGAACGCTTCCGTATCGATGCCGTTTGGCAGCACGGTGTAGTCCCGGTCGGCCAGGCCGGTGCGGGCCTGGTGTGAATCTTTCACGGACTGCGAGACGGCGATGATGCGGTCGCACCCGCCCATGGCCCACTTGGCGAAGGCGAACTGCCAAGGCCGAAACCGCTTCTCAGCCACGTGGACCGTGTGCACCACCCGGGTCACGCCCGCCCGCCGGGCTGCCATCCGCCCTGCCAGGTCCGCATGAAAAAGGTGCGTGTGCAACAGGTCGACCCGCTCCCGGCTGAGCACGTCGGCCAGCACGCGCAGCTTGCCCGCCACCGTCGGGTTCCACCGCCAGCCCACGCCCAGCACCGTAACCTTCACGCCGGCGGCGGTCAGCTCGTCAGCCACGCTCCCGCCGCGCAACGCGATCACCTGCACGTCGAACCGCGATGAGTCCAAGCGGGTGGCAAGCTCGTAAACGCACCGCTCCGCCCCGGCGGGGCGAAGCTCGGTGATGAGTTGACATATGCGGATCGGCTGCATGACGTCCATGATAGGCGAACGGCCCACTGGCTGCTATCCCCGTGGCATGGGCATCTTGCCCATGATTGGCTGTCAGGCGCAAGACTGCGCCTACCGGCAGGCAGGTGCTCCTGGGATGCATGGGCGAGACGCCCATGCCACGAAAACGACGCCCGCATCTCTAGCCGCTCGTCGCTGCGGCGATCATTTCATCTACGGTCGTCACCGCCGCGGCGCATATGCGGTCGGCGGCACCGTAGTATACCGTTATCTTGCCGTCATCGTCCACGACTAGCCCGTTGTGGAACACGCAATTGCTGAACACGCCCGCCAGCTCGTAATCCATTTGTGGCTCGAGGATCGGCTCGCGGCTGCGGGATATCAGGCGCTGCGGCTGTTCCAGGTCGCTGAGCATGGCGCCGATGTGGTAGGTCTGGCCCTCGTCGGCGGCGTGGTACAGCTCCAGCCAGCCGGCGGGGGTCTTGACAGGTTGAGCGCCGCAGCCGACGCGGTCGCCCTCCCACGTGCCGGGGGTGGGGGCGAGCGTCAGGTCGTGCTGGCCCCAGTGGATCAGGTCCGGCGAGTAGGCTGTCCATATCGATGCGGGCGAGAACTCGCTGTGGTACGGGCGGTGGCGGCAGACGTATAGGCCTCGGATCTTCTCGGGGAAGATGCACACGTCCTTCTGCGTCGGCGGGAAGATCACGCCGTGCCGCTCGAAGGTTACGAAGTCCGTCGTGCTGATAAGCGCCGCCGTGACGCCCATCTCGGAGACGGCCGTGTATGTGATGTAGTACTTGCCGTCCAGGAAGGTGATCCGCGCATCCTCACAGCCGAACGATTCATATGGCGTAGCGGGGAAGATCGCCGGGTCGGGGTCGAACGTGAAGTTCACGCCGTCGGCGCTGCGGGCGATTCGCAAGTGGGACATGCTGCTCAGCACAAGCCTGCCATCGTAGTACCACGCTCGGCTATCCCGGCTGTCCAGGCGCGGGTCGGTGCGCAGGTAGTTGCGGACCTCGAGTTCATCGGCCTCGGCGTTGTAGTGCAGGGATGACACGGCGTCGTCGGATGGCGGCACGCGCTCGCCGACGCGGACGAGCAGCAGCGTTTCATCGCCGATGCGGACCGCGCCGGGATTGAGCGTGCAGTACACTTCCAGGTCGTCTCGCGTGGGGGCCAGGTCGTCGGGCGTCAGTAGCGGGTTGGCATCGAGGCGTTTAAGTTTCATCGCGATTATCCTTCTCTTTGGTATCCACGAGGAACTCTTCGCCGGCGTTGCCATTCTCGGCGGGCTGCTTGCGAAGCCTGGCCAGCAGCTTACCGGCCCACTGTTTCAGCCTGGCCAGCAGCTTACCGGTGGGGCTGATCTGAAATCCCTTCTTCAGCGAGCAGACGGACTGCTTGATATCGTAAAACGCCCAACTGCCGACGAGCGAGGCGATGACCAAGCTCATATGTCCCGCCAGCTCGACGGCCTCTTCTACCTTGCTATGGATGGGCCCTTCGCCGGGGAAGAAGCGGAACACTCGCCGCTCGATGAGCTGCGACAGCGCGTAGGCCGCCGCCGCCGCGATCACCCAAATGGTGTGCCGCCGGTCGCGCAAAGGCTCAGCCAGCAGGTCGCGATTGATGATCAGCCACGCCGCGCACAAGCCCAACATCGGGTAGGCCGCTATTTTGATCGCCGGCTTCCAATGCAACTCCCGCAGCAGCAACGTGCCGACCGCGACGGTGAGCACCGTGTAGAAGAAATTCCGCGTGACGATGCATCGCACCCAGTAAAGCGCCACCGGCAGCAGCAGCACGAACGGCGCGGCCAGGTCTGCGTTGGCGTCGAACTTATCCACCCCTCGCAACAGCACCAGCAGCATGCCCCCTGCCAGACCCAGCAGAGCGAATATCGCCTGGTGCGTCAGGAAGCATACCACCAGCAGCGCCGCCGCAGCAGCCAGCGCGCGCCATTCCCACACGCCCAGGCCGTCGGCAAGCAACGTGCCCGGGCCAGGCAGCAGACGTTGGGTCAGTGCGACGGCGCCAACCGCCGCCGGGCCCATCAGCAGCGGCCAAAAATGGTACCACGCAGCGGGTGTGCCGCTGGCGTCACGCGGGCGAATGTCGAGCATATGTTCTCCTCGGCCTGTGCCAATAAGCCGTCAAAGTGATACCGGCTTGATAGCATACGGCCGAGGAGATATCAACCGCCGCCCGCGAATAACGCCTCGCGGCGCCGCCACCGGCGCATCAGCCGATGGCGTCGCTGCCTTCCTCGCCCGTGCGGATGCGAACACACCGTTCGAGGGCGACTACGAATATCTTGCCGTCGCCGATCTGCCCGGTCCGCGCGCCAGCCACGATCGCGTCGATCGTAGGCTGGACGAACTCTTCGTTGACGGCGACTTCCAGGCGGACCTTCTTGAGCAGGTTCACCTCGATATTCACGCCGCGGTACGTCTCGTGGTAGCCGCGCTGCTCGCCGCAGCCGAGGGCGTTGGTGATCGACATTTTAAAAACGTTCGAAGCGTACAAAGACTGTTTAACGTCGTTGAGCTTCTCCGGCTGTATGAAGGCTATCACTAATCGCATGACAGTTACCTTTCGTTACTCTGTTACGAATATCTGGAACCCGGCGTACGATTCCATGCCGTGCTCGCCGATGTCCAGGCCGCGGAGTTCTTCTTCCTTGCTGACGCGCAGGCCCACTGTCGCTTTGATCAGCAGGAACACGCCACCCATCGCTACCAGGACGAAGCCCGCACAAGCGAACGTCCCCAGCGCCTGAATGCCAAGCTGGGCGAATCCGCCGCCGTAGAACAGTCCGCCCTTCGTCGCGAAAAGCCCGACGGCGAGCGTGCCCCATATGCCGTTCATCCCGTGCACCGCCACGGCTCCGACGGGGTCATCCACGTGAATCTTATCGAGCAGAGCCACGCCAAAGACCACAAGCACGCCGCCGACGGCGCCGATCGCGATGGCGGCGGCGGGCGTGACGAACGCACATGGCGCAGTAATGGCGACCAGGCCGGCCAGCGCGCCGTTCATGGTCATCGACAGGTCCGGCTTGCCATACAGCAGCCACACCACAATCATGGCCACGATTGCCCCCGTCGCCGCCGACAAGTTCGTGTTGATCGCAACCAGGCCGATCAGTATCTCCTGCCCATCAACGCCGAGCGACGAGCCGGGGTTGAAGCCGAACCAGCCGAACCACAGGATGAACACACCCAGCGCCGCCAGCGGAATCGAATGGCCCGCAATGGCCTTGGCCTTGCCGTTGTACTTGCCGATCCGCGGGCCAAGGATGGCGGCGCCGATGAATGCCGCCCACCCGCCCGTTGCATGCACCACCGTCGAGCCGGCGAAGTCCATGAAGCCCATCTGCGCCAGCCAGCCGCCCGAGTTCCACACCCAGTGGCCGATGATCGGGTAGACCAACGCACTAATCACGATGGTGTAAAGCAGATACGCGTGGAACCTCATCCGCTCAGCCATCGCCCCGGCCACAATCGTAGCCGCCGCTCCGCAGAACGCCGCCTGGAACAGCCAGAACGCCCAGATGGGCAGGTTGTCCGGGCATCCCACCGAGGAAGTGAGGGCAAAGTTGCTCCAGCCGATGAAGCTGTTGCCCTCGCCGAACATGAATGCATAGCCGACCAGAAAGAACATGATGCTGGCGATGCAGTAGTCCAGGAAGTTCTTGGTCAGTATGTTGCACGCGTTCTTGGCGCGAATGAAGCCCGCCTCGACCATGCCGAACCCCGCCTGCATGAAGAACACCATGAACGCGGCGAACAACACCCAGACGGTGTCCAGCCCGCTGATTTTTGAGATCACGGTCTCGGAAACCGTGGCCTCGGCGCCATCGTCGGCGAAGGCTAATCCAGGCGATGCCAGCATCAGCCCCGCCAGGACAATCAATGTTATAGTGGGTAACTTTTTCATCTTGCCGATCCTTTCGTCATTGTCTCGGTATTCTGTGCGCGCAGACCTTCCGCCAGGATTGCGCAACGGAAATTTCTGATTTCACACAGGCGGCGGGCCTCTTATGTGGCATGGGCATCTTGCCCATGCGTCGCGGGGCCATCTTGGCCCCGCCTTCTTCTTCTTCTTCTGCTGCTGCTGCTGCTTCTTCTGCTGCTGCTTCTGCTTCTGCTGCTGCTTCTGCTTCTGCTTCTGCTGCTACATCCAGGAGCAAGATGCTCCTGGGACGCATGGGCAAGATGCCCATGCCACGGGGGCACGGGCCACGCGCAATCTAGCGGACGAACAACATTTCACTGTAGCTTGGTAAGGGCCAAAGAGCGTCGTCCACGATTGTCTCCAGCTTGTCGCCGTGCTCTCGCAGGGCTGCCATGGCCGGGACAATCTTCTCGCACGTGTAATTCGCCGACCCGCTGGCATCATCATCATCCGGCGCACCGGCGACGGCCTCGTCGAGGTCGCCGATGGCCTTGTGGCAAGCGCCGATCGTGCTCGCCAGCTCCGCCAGCATCGCCAGCTGCTGGGCATCTTCCACGCCCGCCTGCTTGGCCTGCACGATGGCCGAGGCGAGCTGGCCCTGGTAGCTGACGGCGGCAGGCACGATCATCGTCCGGGCCATGACCAGCGCCGTCTGGGCCTCGATGCCCAGCGTGGTCGTGTAGTGCTCGAACATGATCTCCTCACGGCTGTGCAGCTCACGCTCGGAGAACACGTGGTACTTGCCGAACAGTGCGATGGACTTTTCCGTGCACAGGCTGGGGATCGCCGCGACGGTATTTCGCAAATTGGGCAGGCCTCGCTTTGCCGCCTCCACATGCCACTCGTCGCTGTAGTTATCGCCATCGAACAGGACCGGCTCGAACTCCTTGACGAGCTTCGAGAGCAATTCCTCAATGGCCGTGTTCAGGCCCGCCTCACCGTCGGACGCCTTTTCCAGTTCGGTGGCGACATAGTCCAGGCTCTCGGCCACTATCGTATTGAGGACCGTATTCGTCGCAGCGACGTTCTGGCTTGAGCCGACCGCGCGGAACTCGAACTTATTGCCCGTGAAGGCGAACGGGCTGGTGCGGTTGCGGTCGCCGGCGTGGCGCGGCAGTTTGGGCAACATCGAAATGCCGACCTCAATGTGCTCGGCAGTCTTGGATGACTTCGCGCCGCCGTTTTCGAACTGGCTGAGCACGTCGCTGAGCTGCTCGCCCAGGAATATGCTGATAATCGCCGGCGGGGCTTCGTTCGCGCCCAGGCGATGGTCGTTGCCCGCCCCGGCCACGGTGGCCCGCAGCAAGTCGGCGTGGCGGTGCACCGCTCGGCACACGGCCGACAGGAACACCAGGAACTGCGCGTTGGCGTGCGGGGTGTCGCCCGGCTCGAGCAGGTTCTCGCCCGCGTCGGTCGTCATCGACCAGTTGTTGTGCTTGCCCGACCCGTTGATGCCGGCGAACGGCTTCTCGTGCATCAGACACACCATGCCGTGACGGTCAGCCACCTTCCGCAACATTTCCATCGTCAGCATCTGATGGTCCGTCGCGAGGTTGGCTGTCTCGAACAGTGGCGCCAGTTCGTACTGGCCGGGCGCGACCTCGTTGTGGCGCGTCTTTACGGGCACGCCCAGCCGCATCAGCTCGTACTCGGTCTCGGCCATTATGGCCATTACGCGGTCGGCGATGGCGCCGAAATACTGATCGTCGAGCTCCTGGCCCTTGGGGGGCTTGGCGCCGAACAGCGTCCGGCCTGCTGCGATGAGATCCGGCCTGGCGTGGTAGAAATGCTTGTCGATCAGGAAGTATTCCTGCTCCGCACCAACGGTGGTGTAGACCCGGCTGGCCTTGTCGCCGAAGAGCGCGAGAATCCGCAGCGCCTGCGCGCTGAGGGCTTCCATCGAACGCAGTAGCGGCGTCTTCTCATCCAGCGCGTCGCCCGTCCACGAGAGGAACATCGTCGGGATCACGAGCGTCGCGCCGTTGGGGTTGTCCAGTATAAACGCCGGCGAGGACGGGTCCCACGCCGTGTAGCCGCGAGCTTCGAATGTCGCGCGCAGGCCGCCCGATGGGAAGCTGCTGGCGTCGGGCTCGCCGCGGACGAGTTCCTTGCCGGAGAACTCCGTCAGCGCGCCGCCTTCGGGCGTGGGCGTGATAAAGCTGTCGTGCTTCTCGGCCGTGCTGCCTGTCATCGGCTGGAACCAATGCGTGAAGTGCGTCGCCCCGTGTGAGACTGCCCAGTCCTTCATCGCCACGGCCACCGCGTCGGCAATGGCGGGCTCGAGTTCGTGGCTGGCCTTGGCGGTGCGTTCGAGGGCCTCGAAGACGTTCTTGGGCAGCACGCGCCGTCGCTCTGCCTCGTTGAAGACATGCTCGCCGTAGACCTCGCCGATGGGCTTGGTGCGGTAGTCCACGCGCCCGCCGGCGGGGCTGACCTTGTTGATCGCATCGATTGCATCTCGCCTTAAATCCGAACTCGACATTTCCTTATGTCTCCTGCTTGCCCGGCCAGGCCGGTGCGTTTGTCTCCGCGGCCACTCGGGCCGGGCTTGTCTCTTTTGGCAATACCACTACACCACCACACACATGCATGTAGCCACTAGAAGAATAAGCACACCGCATGCCAAACTGACATATCGATTATAACTCGTGCTATATACTATCTCTATGATATCTTTAAGCAGACGTCCAACTAGCCTGATGCGACATTTTTGTTAGTTTTCTGCTTGACCAGTGACATAATTGTCGCTACAATACGCTTGGCTGGATGGTCGGCCATGCGTCGCCGGGCCGGTTTCTGGCCCATCGGCCAGGAAATGACGCCCGCTGGCCTTTCCGGCGGCGGCATTGTACTGTCCCAGCCGGGCGAGAACACCTGCAATGACAAATTTGTCGCATGAAACTTCGATAGCTACGCCGTCCTAGCTTGAGGACCGAACATGGCCAACGACCACGATAATGACCCCGCCCGCGCCGGCTCGTCCCCCCTGCCAACAGACCGGCCCGGGCGACACGCCGACGAGCTCGAAGCGCTCTACCGAATAGCCGGCCTGCTAGGCGCGGGCAGCAGGCAGCAGAAGTCCGTCCTCACCGAGGTGCTCGACGTGCTGGAAACCGTCCTTGCCATGCGACGCGGAACGATACTCCTCCTCTCGCCAGACGGCACGGAGCTACTGATCGAGGTCGCCCGCGACCTGCTGGACTCACGCCGCCGCGACGTGCGATACGCCATAAATGAGGGCGTGGTCGGCAAGGTCGTCAACACGGGCCAGCCCGCTATCGTGCCCAAGGTCTCTCAGGAGCCGCTCTTCCTCGACCGTCTGCACAGCCGGCGGCAAGTTGACGAGGAGATCAGCTACATCTGCGTGCCGATCGCCATGGGCAACCAGGTGGTCGGCGCGATATCGGCCGACCGGCTTTACGATGAGTCGGCCTCGCTCGATGAGGACGTGCGCGTGCTGAGCATCGTCGCCAGTATGATAGCCAACGACGTCAAGACGCGTCGTCTGCTGGCCGCCGACCAGCAGGCGCTGGCTGAGGAGAACCTGCGCCTCCGCAGCGAGTTGGCGGGCAAGTTCCGCCCGGAGAACATCCTGGGCAACTCCAACGCCATGCGGGAGGTGTATCGGTCGATTCATCAGGTGGCCGGCTCGGACACAACGGTGCTCGTCCGCGGCGAGTCCGGCACGGGCAAGGAGCTTGTCGCCCACGCCATTCACTACTCCAGCTCGCGCGCAGCGGGCCCGTTCGTGAAGGTCAATTGCGCCGCCTTGTCAGAGTCACTCATGGAGAGCGAACTGTTCGGCCATGAGAAAGGCGCCTTCACCAACGCAGTCGAGACGCGTCGCGGGCGTATCGAGCAGGCGGAGGGCGGCACGCTGCTGCTGGACGAAATCGGCGAGTTCTCCCCGGCCACACAGATCAAACTGCTGCGAGTGTTGCAGGAACGCGAATACGAGCGGGTCGGTTCAAGCGAGCCGATCAAGGCCAACGTACGCATAATCGTCGCGACTAACGCCGACCTGGAGCAGGCCGTCGCCGATGGGCGATTCCGCAGCGACCTGTACTACCGCGTGAATGTATTCCCGATATTCCTGCCCCCCCTGCGAGACCGCAAGGACGACCTGCTGCTGCTGGCTGATCATTTCATCGAGCGGCATTCCCGCGCGATGGGCAAGGATGTGCGCCGCATCTCAACGCCGGCTATCGACATGATGGTCGCCTACCACTGGCCCGGCAACGTGCGTGAGCTGGAGAACTGCATCGAGCGGGCGGTGCTGCTGAGCACGGACGGCGTAATCCACGGCCATCATCTACCGCCCACGCTGCAGACATCCGATGCATCGGACACGGTGGGCGAGGGCTCGCTGACAGATCGGGTCGAGCTGTTCGAGCGGGACATCATTGTGGATGCGCTCAAGCGCACGGGCGGCAACATGGCCGCCGCCGCCCGCGATATGAAGACCACGTCGCGTGTGCTAAGATACCGCGTGAAGCAATTGGCCATCGAGCCCAAGCACTACGCACGTGGCTGATGATCCTCAAATGATCGGCCGACTAGAGCGGCCATACGTAAATCTGTGGCAGCAGAGAGCCTGAAGGCCTATGTGCAAAGAGCCCGAAGGCCGAGCGCAGTGGAAGCCCGTGGGGTGAGCGCAGTGGGAGCCCGAAGGGCGAAAAACTGCCGACAGGCAGTTGTTAGCCGGGCCCGTGAGGGCCTGGATCAGGCGCAAAAATAACAGAGCCCGGCAGGGCGAAAGAAGTGCGCGTCGTCGCTGGGCCCGGCTCGCATTACAAGGCCGGCGTGAGCAAGGCCTGTGTCGCCCTGCCGGGCTCTGAGACGTAGAGAACCCTACCGGGCCCTCACGGGCCCGGCTAACACCTGCCCGCCTGTCGGCAGGCAGCTTTTCCCCCTTCGGGCTCCGAAGCAGCCGCCCATTTCCACAAACGCGCCACGCCCTGGGCTATCAAAAATGGCCCTGCCTACCGGCGGGCAAACCTTCGGGCCTTGGGGCTTGCGCTACTCCTCCGGCGGCACGGGCGGGGTGGCTAGCTCATCGAGGGCGGCACGGGCTTCGTTGCCGACTTCACCGTGGGGGTCCAGCTCGGCTGCCTGGGCGAGCGATTCCTTGCCCCCTGTCTCGTCGTCCGTGCCCACCAGCAGTTTGCCCATGTCCAGATGGGCGGCGGCGAATTGCGGATTGAGGTCAATCGCCTTTTGGTAGGCAGCCTGCGCTTCATCGGCTCGGCCGGCCTTGGCGTGGGCGTCGCCGATGCCACGCCACGCGTCCTCCCACCCGTCGTCCGCCTCGAGGGCCCGGTTGAATGACGCCATCGCCTCGTCCAACTTGTCCAACTTCACCAGCACGTCACCCATTCCGCAGTAAGGCGCAGCCCACGTCGGATCAGGCTCGTGAGCCTTGGTGTAGGCGGCCAGTGCCTGGTCGTACTGGCCGAACTGGGCGTGAGTGTCGCCGAGGATCATCACGGTTTGAGCGCAGGCTGCCTCGGAGTGGCCTGCCGTCACGTGCATCTCCATCGCGCTGTTGTAGGCGGCGATGGCCTGGTCGTACTGGCCGGTGAGCCTGTAGAGGTCGCCCATGCGGTACCAGAGCTTGAGGTCCGGCCCGTGCTGGGAGGCCATCTGCTCGTAGACTTTCAGCGCGTCGTCATACCGGCCAAGCGAGTGCTCCGCCTCGGCGAGCGACATTTGCACGTCGACGTTCTCGGGCCAAATCTCGACGACGCGCTCGAACGCCTCGGCGGCCTCGTCCTGGCGGCCTGCCTCCACGCAAAGCCAACCCAGCAGTTCCAACGCGTCCACCAGGGCGCGGTCGTTAACGGCCGCCGACACCACCTCGCGACACGACGCGATTGCTTCGTCCAGTTTTTCCAGGCGGCGATAGGACTCGACCATGCCTTGCTTCGCCTCGATTAGATCGGGGTTTGCCTCCAGGGCCAGCTTGAAGGCTTCCAGGGCCTCCTCGTGCTCAGCCCGGCTGGCCAGCATCGTGCCGCGCTGCAGATGCACGATATCCTTGTGCTTCGCGCGGTAGATGGCGTAATAGGTTAGTCCGGCCGCCGCAATGAGGGCGAATATGATCTCAGTTGGCAATTTGCTCGCTCCGTTTCCGTTGGCGCCTTCGGCCGACCTGGCTGGGCGGCTCTTGGAGTTGGCATTATGCCCGCCCGGAGGTAGCCAGTCAAACTCTCACCTGGTGGCAGATACTCTGATGAGGCCCATCGACCTATTGGAGCAACTGACCTGAAGAGGATGGGTTTATGTTTGTTTCGTCAATTCCATGTCTATAATCACATGTACCAGCGGGATGTCCGCTAACGTGTTGGCGTTACTCTTTGAACGGGAGAATTACGATGAGACGAAACGCAGTTGTTCTGATAATCATGCTTTCATCCCTGCTGATGATGAATGGCTGTCTCAGCCGGGGCATCAAGGAAGGCGTCGGCGCGGTACGCGGCGCCAAAGGCGCGTATTTCCCCGTGGTCCTGCTGACGCCGAACAGGGCTGCCAGGCCGTTGGGCGATTACACTCACTTTGAACTCGGGGAATTCACCAACACCATCGGCACGAACGCTCCACGCGGGTTGTGGCGACACTTGCCCACTCAGTTTAATCTCCAACTCATCGACTACAAACTGCCGAACACACCAGGCAAGACACTCGTGCTTCGTGGCAAGATACTCCACTACGAGGCGGCGGCCATGACCGGCCATATCTTCGGGCCGCTGGAGGAGGTCGTCGCGCGGGCCGAGATGGTGGACAAGGACTCCGGACGCGTGCTGGCCGAGGCCATTATTGTCGGACGCACGAAGGAAACCGTCAATGAGGGGGCCGACAAGAAGGCAGCCGGCCTGGCAAAGGGACTTGTCGCCTGGATCGACTCGCGATATCCGGAGCGAGAAGAGGACTAGCCGCCACTGGCGGACCACGCGGCAGAGACTACTTTGCCGAGCGATAATTCCGAAGCCCGGCCGTGCGAATCGGTCGGGCTTCGTTCTTACTGGCCAAGCCCATCGGCCCGACAGGTGCCACCCACACGCACCTTGATTTCCCCGGCGAATCGACTACAGTATCCGCTCGTTGTCCCGCCGGGAAACACTAACGGGCGTAAATGCCCTGAGTCGATAACAGCACAAAGGAAAGCCTCCATGGGTCAGTCAACCAAGATCACAAACGTCCACGCCCGCCAGATTCTCGATTCCCGCGGCAACCCGACCGTCGAAGTGGAAGTCACGCTGGATAGCGGCCTGATCGGCCGGGCGGCGGTGCCCTCGGGCGCGTCCACGGGCGAAAACGAGGCCGTGGAACTCCGCGACGGTGACAAGAGCGTGTACCGCGGCAAGGGCGTGCTGAAGGCCGTGGCGTTTACCAATAAGGACATCGCCGAGCTGGTCATCGGCATGGACGCTGCCGACCAAGCCGGGATCGATGCGGCGATGATCGACGCGGACGGCACGGCCAACAAGGGCCGATTCGGCGCCAACGCAATTCTCGGCGTGTCGCTGGCAGTCGCGCAGGCTGGGGCGATGGCGGCAGGCCAGCCGCTCTTCCAATACATCGGTGGCGACGAGGCGGTCACGCTGCCCGTGCCGATGATGAATATCCTCAACGGCGGCAAGCACGCCGATGGCACGGTGGACTTCCAGGAGTTCATGGTCCAGCCTTGGGGTGCCAAGAGCTTCAGCCAGGGCCTGCAGATGGGCACGGAAGTTTTCCACGCGCTGAAGGACGTCCTCAAGAGCAAGGGCTACAACACGGCCGTCGGCGATGAGGGCGGCTACGCTCCGTCGCTCAAGAGCAACGACGAAGCCCCCGAGCTGATCTGCCAGGCCATCGAGCAGGCCGGCTACAAGCCCGGCGAAGATCTGTGGATCGCCCTGGACCCCGCCGCCAGCGAGATGGTCAACGAGGCCCGCGAGCGTGGCAAGGAAGGCTACTGCTTCTTCAAGTCCGACCCGGACCGCATCGCCACGACCGACGAAATGATCGACATCTGGTCGGCCTGGGTCGCCAAGTACCCCATCCGCAGCCTGGAAGACGGGCTCGGCGAGGACGACTGGGCCGGCTGGGCGAAGCTCACCGCACGCATGGGCGACAAGGTGCAGCTCGTCGGCGACGACCTGTTCGTCACGAACGTCGACTTCCTCAAGCGAGGCCTGGCGGAGAAGTCGGCCAACAGCATCCTCATCAAGCTCAACCAGATCGGCTCGCTGACCGAGACGTTGGCATCGATCGACCTGGCTCAGTCCAATGGCTGGACGGCCGTGGTCAGCCATCGCTCCGGCGAGACTGAAGACGTGACGATCGCAGACCTCACCGTCGCCCGCAACACCGGGCAGATCAAGACAGGCTCGGCCTGCCGGACGGATCGCGTGTGCAAATACAACCAACTACTTCGCATTGAAGAAGCGCTCGGAGACAAGGCGGTCTATGGCGCATCAACCTGGAACAAGGGCTAAGGCCCACCTCGCCGGCAGCCGACCCGCCCGGGCAATGCCCGCCGCGGCGAGACTTATCGGCACAATAATACTCGGCGGATTCGGCGTAGCCCTCATTGCAGCTACCGCCCTACTGCCCGCATACGCCTCCTTGCGCACACAGCAATATCGGCGCGACCGCGAAGCGGCCAACGTCGCCTACATGCAGGCACACATCCGCGGCAACGGCAACGTCCTGGCTGCAGCTGCGAGCGATCCGGTGTTCATCGAGCGGCTGGCGCTGAGCATAGGCGAATTGGTGCCCACCGACAAGGTTCCGTTCGGCCCCAGCGGCATGGCCACGACGCCCGATGTTGTAATCCCCGCCGAGCCGACACCTCCCCAACCGCCGCCACAGTGGCTACTGGCTACGGCTGAGCGCATCGACAGGCCCGGCATAAGTCGTGGGCTGTACGTGATGGGCGCAGGAGTGCTGCTGGCGACGATGCTACTGTTCGGCTCGGCGCCCCCCGCCCGCGATCCGAAAGAAATGCCATTCGCCAAAGCAAGCCGGGCCGACCACCCCTAGCCGCCCGCGGCAAAAGCCATTCTTTCGACGCCCGCCGCGGCGGGCGTCGCGGGACCATCTTGGTCCCGCCATCGCTTTTCGCAGCATGCCCATCTTTTCGCAGATGGCCACATCTTGCCCCCTCGCCGCCGCACTACCACGGCCTGCCGCTCGTGTTCAACTCATCAACTCCGCCCGCCGAGGGTACAGAACATCGCGCAGCTTCTTGAGTGCACGAATTTCGATCTGCCGAACGCGCTCCTTGGACAGCCCCAGCCGTCGGCCTAGCTCGTCGAGTGTCTTGGTTGACTGCTTTTCGTCCAGGCCGAAATGGCCGATCAGTATCGACCTTTCCGTAGCTGTCAGTTGGGCAAGCACCATTTCGATGCTCTCTCGCAGCTCGCGCGTGTTCGTCGCCGAGGCGTCGTAGCTCTGCATGCTCTTGGCGATATCCAGAATTTCGTCCTGCCCGGTAACGAAATGGTCCCGTTGGACCTGCTCCTTAGTGACCGACCGCGCGAAGTTCCGCATGATCGCCCATGACGCGTAAGTGCTGAAACGGTTGCCACGGGCATAATCGAACTTCTCCACCGCCCGCATCAGTGAGACGTTGCCGTCGCTTATCAGTTCGAAAAGTGTCTGGGCGCCGCCGACGTGCTTCTTGGCGATAGACACAACCAGCCGCAAGTTCGCCCGAATGATTCGGTTCTTCACGACGTTCGCCTGCATCAGCAATTGCTCGACGCGCTTCAGTTGCGCCGTGCGTATCTGCGCCGGGTCGATCTGCCGTCGCAGCGTATCGGCCTTGTGCTTGATATAGTTGTAACGCCGAAACAGATCCCTCTCCTGTTCCTTTGTCAACAGCGGCACACCGTAAAGGCTCCGCAGATATGGCGGCAAATCGCCGGGGGCGGAGGGCAACTTCTGGGCGGCGCTCTTGAGGGGTTCGACGACTTCGGCCCCCAGGATCACATCGTCGGCGTTGGGCAAATCGAACTGCGGATTGTAGATGCAACTGATGCTCTCAGCCAGCAGCTCCATCGCTCGCATTTCGTTGACCACGCGATAGATGCTGCCACGCGTTCGATGGTAGTGCCTGGCCAGCGTGCCGACAGCAATTCCCCTGAGAAATGCTCGATAAATCGCCTTTTTGTCCTGCTCGCCCATCGGGCCTGTCTTGGCCGGAAAGATGGCTTCGTCGGGGTGTTCAACGTCGTATCGGCGGATCGTGTAACGAATAGTTTCCACCGCTCTGCCCGTCCGCTCCGCCAGCCGACGAGAGACTTCAGACAGGCAGTACTTATCAGCCGTTACCATCCGCTTGGCCCAGCGGACAATCTGCTGCCGCTCCAGATCCGTCATTTGCGTGAAACGTGCGGACCTGTCCATCTGTCGGCCGCGGCTCTGAGAAAACCACCGCACGGAACTTTCACAAAATGCCACCCGACGCTTGCCGTCAGGAAAGATCAACCGTCGAGCCGGCAGGCCACTGTCGCGCCATCGCTGAATGGTCTTCGATGAAACTTTGAACCGTTTCGCCAAAGACGGCGTGTCGTACACTTCGCCGGCATAATCGCTCGTCTGCAACGTCGACCCATCACACACGTCAAGCATGAGTTGCAGCAGGTCTCGCCGCAGGTCCTTGCCCAGCAGTTTGTGCTCCCCAATCTCCACCCCGCCACCCTTATAGCCCGTAAGTTTGAACAGTACAAAGTCGAACGGGTACTCCTGCGCGGGATCTATAATTCTGCTAAGTTGCTCGCCAGCATCCACATAGTCTTTCTTTAAGCGCGCCAAGCCGCCAGACAGCTCGCCAGAAAGCTTCGCCATTGCCGTGTTGATAAACTTCCTCATCAGCGACATCCTTTCGTCGACACGCCAGCGTTCGTGCGCCCCTCGTCCCCTACGCCCTGCATTATGGCATAAGGTGTACTCCGTTGCAAGCATTTTATTTGAAATCTCCGATAAATAGCCGAACCTACCAATTGCAAGAAGGTCAGCTAACCGAGACGCTCCCCCCGCCATACTCAGGTCATCTGGCATGTGGCCATAGATTTGGCCGGAATTGACCATGATGAGCACAGCCAACGTCATCGCTGTCCACAACTTGGCTGGATTTCACGAGCACCGATGAGCACTCCGCGCGCAGGTCCCGTCCGTTGTTGCCACGGCTGAAGCATGGACACCTGGTGTCGGCGAATCGTCGTCACCAATAGCCGCGAATGTGCTCGTCACCGCGGCTGGCGCGCATCGTACCCCTTCGCTGCCCCCGCTACTCTACTGGCTTACTGGCGGCTGGTCGGCTGATTGTGGCCCCAGCGGCAATTCGATCCGGCCCAGCGGGTCGTTGATGGGCAGTTTTCCGCGGAGGCGCTTGGCCTCTGCGAGCCTCTTCTCGCCGTTGCTGCGGTCGATCTCCTTGCCGGTATTCTGATACAGCATGAAATACACGTCCGCCAACTGCCCGTAGTAGTTTGCCTGTTTCTCGTTACTGACTGACTCGACAATACGCTCGAACAGCTCGGCTGAGTCTCGAAGTTCGTTTATCATAACTTCGGCCTCGCCATCCGGGCTTGCCACGCTCGCCTGGGCAACGGCAATACCTTCGCTCACGTCCCGGGAGACCTCCGCCTCACCGTAGGATTCCGCCGCCAGATCGACTAGCGCATCCACTCTCCCGGCCAGGATCAGATTGTCCATTCGCGTCTTGCCGGAGAGGGCAAGTAGCTGGGCCCTTGTGGCGACCAGCAACATGTCCCCGTTGCCGACTTCATCAAGGGCCCGGTCGATGTTGGCCAAAGCCTTATGGAAGTATTCTGTTGCCTCAACATTTGCCTCGCTGGCTTCTTGGCCAGCGGCCGCCAGTTTCGCCAAAGCCACAACGAGGCGTTTCTCGGCGGCTGCGACGACCTTCATAGGCTCTTTGATATCCACAGTGTCGCTCTCGGCCTGTTTGGCCCACCGGTCCAGCAGCTCACCGGCGGCCTGGACGCGGCCGTCGGCAGCCTCGACCTTCACGTGGAGCAACTCCTCCTGCTGCTTGGCCAAGAGGATTTCAGCATTCTTCGCTACTATCACATTCTTCAGTTCATCTATTTGGCCCACAACCACCAAGACCTCTTGCAGCAGAGCGCTGCTTTCCACGGCGGACGGGTGGGCCTGGCTCTCCTGCCGCAAGGCCAGTTCCTCAGCGGCCAGTCCGTCGATTCTCACATCGGCGGCCTTAATGTCGTCGCGCAGGCCATCTATGGCTGCGACGACACGGGCCAGTTCGCCCCTCGCTTCCCGACCGGCATCGGCGGCCTGCTGGCGCATACCGACGACCTCATTATTACCTGGCCCCCGTAATCTGCTGTCGACAAGCGACTCCTGCAATTCAGCCGACCCACGTCCCATCGCCAGTGTTTCCAGTGTCTCATCGACCAAGGCCAGTACGGTGTTGGCGTTTCGTCGCGCGATAGCGGCGCGCTCGTCATGGTACCCGCCCTTCAGTTTGTTGATTTCGGCCAGCAATTGCCAACCCAACGACCTGACGGCTTTGTCGGCGTCCGGGTGGTCCGCCATGGCCTTGGCCAAGAGCACATCGGCGCTCTCGATTGCCGTCCACGCTTTGGGATTAACCGCATCCGACTCAGGGATAATTCTGTCGGTGGCCACCAGCCTCGGCAGTGGCGGAGTTTCCTGGGCTCCCTCAACTCTGTAAACGGGCGCATCCATCAACATCGCCGCCTCGTCCAACTGGTGCCTGGCCGGCGCCATTTGCTCGTATATTTCCCTGGTGCCCACGCGCAGGTCCGACGCAGGCGAAATGTGACCAAGATAGAATATCACCCCACCGGTCAACACAGCGCTGATGGCAACAATCGCAACGTTCTTCTGCACAGTAAGTCTCCCATTGCCGCTACGGCATGGTTTCGGTTCCAGCTATCGTCTTCTATCGGCCAGGCGAGTGATTTTCAACGCTTTGGTTGGCATATTTCGGCCATTCGTTGCCGAGGACGGTTCATCCGTCGCCAGGCGCCGTATGTTCCGGACCTGCCAGGCCTGCCAGCATCTCCGGCAAATACGACATCAGCCGAGCGTACGCATCGGGTTGTCCACGCAATGGGCAGCACAATAGCAGCACGTTTCGCTCCACTTGCATGCTAACTGCCAGGTCCGCCAGCGGCGCACAGACGTCGGCGAGCTTGTGAGTCGTCACCTCACTGCCAAGCCACGACCACTGGTCGACCATGCCATCATCGCCTATCGCCGCCAAAGGCGTCCACGCCCGATCTCGTTCGTGCCACATCACTGCCGCATCAAGCTGACCTGTCAACTCCACAGCGGCTACACTGTAGTACCGCGTGGCTCGACGCATGCCGTGCCCGACCTCGTAATGAAAGTCGAACACATACACCTGCCACTCCCCCATGTGGCCGTCGGCGACATTGTCGGCCCGCCGGCTATGACCACTACCGATCAGCGCCATGTCGCTAAAACGTAGTGGCAGATCGTAGATATCCGTGGCAATGAACTCCAGCCCGGACTGGCTGCATGCCTCCTTGAGAACACACCGTCGCCGCCGCTGGCGAGCGCCCATCACGCAGAATGCCACGACCGACGCCGTTAATGCGACGACCAGCAGCCATATGATATAAGCTTGCACACTGAAACTCGTGAAATTGAAATCAGTCCTCGGCCTCGCCATGCCCGGACGATTCACCAGATTCGCCGTGCCCGGACGATTCACCAGATTCGCCGTGGCCGGACGATTCTGTAGGCACCGGCTCTGTAGGCTCTGTAGGCTCTGTAGGCGCCGGCTCTTCGTCCTCCTCCGAGTTGGGCACTGGCGGCGTAAAATCTACATTGTAGAAGGGATGCACGGGGCCGCGCAGCGAGTTTCTGATCCAGTCCATCGCATCCTCATAATTCCTATCCTCGGCGCTCTTGAATAGCACACCGATCGCTTCGCCATCTACCTCCGGATGGACAAAGGACGCTTCCTCGGGCTCAAGGCCAAACTGAAGCAGCAGTGAGTCCTCCGGCCGGTTGCGGTTGAGAAGCTGCTCTCCGGTATACCGGCCTTCCGCAACGCGATACTGGTCGAGAATCAGGAAGTTCGTGTAGAACGTTCGCGTACCGACGTCGCCCGACTTGCCGCCCGGATTCTGCAGCAGCTTCAGCCCGCCCGGCGCGCCAACGCCACCGTGACATTGTGCCGTCGCACACGACCGGTCGATCGAGTTCCAGAACTGTATGAACTCTCTCATAAACGTCGGATCTTTCGTAATGTGGATGCGGTCTCTAATCGAGGTATCGTCGCGGTCTGTGTTGGCGAGGATGTAGGCGAGTTGCTCTTCGTCTTTCAAGCGACGAAACTTCCTCGAGTTGAACTTCTCGCCGTCCACCGTTTCACCCGCCATCATCTTGCTGAAGTCATCCAGCACGTCGTCAACAAACTTGACGCGGATTTTTTCGTCTTCGGCTATCTCCGCCATGCGAATGCGGTAGACGTCCTCTATCGACACGAGCCATGCGGGATCGAATGTGGGATCGGGATCATCTCCTTCAGGAGGGGTGGTCGTGGGGTCGCCACTTTGAGAAGGAGGCTGTCTGTCATCCTCAATCTGTCGCAACAGCAGCGTAGCTTCCGGGTGGCCTGGCTCCAGTTCCAGGACATGCTCAAAACGCACCACGGCCTCGTCCACCAATTCATTTTCCATCGCCCAACGACCAAGCTCAACGTGCCCGTCGACATCATCTTCAGCCAGGTCGCCCAGGCGCTTGTCGTATTCCTCTTTCGGGTCCACGACATCCGTGATGCTCACCACTTCGTGACGCTGCAGCTTGATAATGCCATAGGGCGTTTTAACTTCGTACCCGTCGGCGGTTTCGGTCACTTCGCCAATAATGACGCGTTCAGGATTGCGGGTGACCACCTTCTTGGTCTCGCCCAGAGCAACCGCAGCCATCAGGCAGCAAACAAAGCATATCATTCCATATCGCAGCATGTTGCACCTCATGCCGGGCGCGGCGGGGACGCCCTGATGGTGAAAACACCGCCACAGCCCATCCATGGGCTGGCCAGTTGTCTACAGGCGGCAGTGGGATTCGAACCCACGAATAACGGATTTGCAATCCGTCGCCTTAGTCCGCTTGGCTATGCCGCCGTAACAGCCTGTTGAATCATAAAGAGTAACGCACCGGCAGTCAACTTCTTGCCACCTATGAGGCAAGCAACGCTTCGACTTCCTTTTCAATGCGATCGAACTCCGGCTTGAACGACGGCCCGCCAAAAGCCTGCTTTGACTTCAGTCCAAGATTCTTGATTTCTTCCAGCAGCCTCGCCAGCCGCTCGGGGTTGTCCCGGTAGGCGCCCAGGCTGCTACGTATCCTGCCGAGTTGAGCGGACCAGTAAAGATCATGATGCGCCTCGTTGCCCATGCTCAACATTCCACTCAGCCTGGCGAACTTGCCTGCGGCCTGTTCGTATTCGCCCAGGGCCTCTTGGCAGCGAGCGAGGCCAAGAAGATTCTTCGGATCAACCGGCGCACGTCGCTCGTAATAGTAACGATAGCCCCGACGCAGATAACGCACGACAGTCGCCAGGTCTTTTTCCTGCTGGTCGACATCTTTGTCGCCTGGGGCGAAGGCGACCGACCAGGCTTTCTTGAGTTCGGCCACCGTCGACTCGAGGCCGACCCCTTCATCTGCCAGCATCTTCAAGAATGCGCTCTTGAGTTCGCCCAATTCCTCGCGCCTATCGGTGATGTCCGTGACAGCCGCGGCGCGATTCAACACATCCTGCGCAACGACATATCTCTCGGCCAGAGCTTTGACAAAAGCCTTGCCCTCCTTTTCGCGATGCGCTTTGCATTCTTCGAAGAGCACTTGGCCCTCGGAGGCCTTGCCGTTCTCAACAAGCGACTCGGCGTACATCTGCGTCTGGAGGTATCTCTTCTCGATGGGCTCGCCTGCCACCACCGAGTACAGATCACCTGCCACTTTAAGGTAGCTCTCCTGCATGGTCTTCAGGTCATCCGTGTGCGTCGGGTCGTAGCGCAGCCTGGCGATCTCGGCTCGTATCTCGGTGACCACCAACTCAATCAGCGCCTCGGCTTCATCGGGACGATCTTGCCGGATATCATCGGCCTTCTCAATGGCCTTCTCAATGGCCTGTCCGATCAGGCCCCGGCCGATGAAAATACGTATTTGAAGCTTGGTACTTCGCAGGAGCATGTCTGTCGCCTCCGGCCATTGTGCCGGAAGCTCATTAAGCCGCTGGCCGGCCGGGCCGGGATTGTCCAACGGATCGTTGGTTATCTCTGCCGCCATCAGGGCCGCTTCGCTGCCCCACCGAATAATCGCCAGCCGATCCGTGTTCTCCGGATCGGCCGCCATGCGATTGACTTGACTCCTGGCCTCAACGGCAAAATCGTCGAACATACGACGAAGTCCACGAGCCGCCTCCTGACCCTCGGCGCTGCGAGCGTACTCCATGTCCCACTTCAACAGGAGCAAACGTATTTCCATCGCGATAATTCGCCCGGACAGGTGATCCTTCGTGTTGTCCCTCGAGCCCAGCTTCGCGGGCACCTTTTCGTAGGCGGCAATGGCTTGCTCATACAGCGCAAGTCGGTCAGCGTCATCATCGGCCGCGCCTGCCAGTTTGTCCTTTTGCCGGCCAAGGTGGCTATAGTATTGGGCTAGGCCTGGCTCCTTCTTGAGCCAGTCCTCTCTGCTCAGCAGCAGTTCAATCGCCTCGACGAGGGTAATTCGCTGCGAGTCGGAGGCGACCTCTGCCGACCTCAGGTGATCGAAGTAGATGCCAACGGCATCGGCGATCCAATACATCGCCCGCTCGTGATCCATGTCACGTTCGGCCAATGCCAGCAGCCTGGCGGCCTCCTCCACAGTTTTTTCACCATCCCCGCCCTTAAGGGATGCCAACTCAGCACTCGCGTCCGTATGCAACAGTTTTGACAAACCGTCGGAGCGGGCGAGCAAGGCCTCCAGCGCTGCCATGGCCTGCTGTTTCTCCTCGTCGCCGCCTTCTCGCCATTCAACGGCGCCTTTGGCCAACAGAAAAATGGACGGTATATTCTCGTAGTCCGTTTGGCCGCGGTACATCAGCACAAGGGCCGCATAGATACTGCTCTTATGGTCGGTAAACTTCGTGTCCTGGGTGAGGTCCACCAGTTCCTGCTGGGCTGCGTCGAGACGGGCTTGCGCTTCGCCGCTGCCGGCCTGCAGGTGAGCGTGGTATCGCAACATGGCTCGATTGAGGCTGAGGGATATCGTCTCTTCCTCGCCGAATATCTTGATACCCTCCCTGAGGTACACGTCGGCTTTGGCCAGTGCATCGGTCAGCTTTCCCTGTTCGGCCAAGGCTCGGCACATCTCAAACATGGCCCCGGCCCGCACCCAGTTTTTGGCTTCAGAATTCCCGCTCACGGGGGACAGCGTCGCCAGGGCCTCATCGTAAAGCCCTTGCTGCCGCTGGGCCGTGCCTATCAGCAACCGCGCCTGCCATCGAACCGTCGAGGCCTCGTTGTCGGCGAATTGCCCAGCCAGCTCGATAGCGTCGCGGAGCATCATCTTGCGGTCGCTCTTGCCGGTTTTGTCTTCAGGCGCAAAGGCCCGAGCGTAGTTCACATTGGCCCATGCGAGAGCATACTCCGAGTTGACACGCAGAGTTTCCAGGCGCGGGCTGAGGATGACCAGCTCGCTCATGGGCACAGCTCCGCGAGCGCCGATGCGGTCCAGGGACTTCGAAACGTCACCGGCGAGGTCCTCAAGTTCAAAAAGGGCCTCATCCAACAGTGCCAGAATTCTTGCCTTGTCGGCCTGTCCGCCGCGCAGCTCCTTCAATCGGTCCACATAAGGCTTGGCCCGCCGCTCGACAATCGCGGTGAGCAGCTCGTACTGCACTTCGTACATCTTGGTCCGGCCGACGTAGTCCGTGCTTTGGGGGCTCATCTGCGCCAACAGATCGCGGTAAATCTTCACCGCTGCCGCCAGGCGCTGGTCCCTCAATTCTTCGTCTTTCTCGCCGGAAGCCTTCTGGACCGCCAGGTCCGCCAGCAAGCGAAGGGCGCCCAGGGGGTCCGTGCCCCGCTCCTGCAGGCCAAGCACGTAGGCCTCAGCCAACTCCACCATGCCCAACTCCCGCAGGCGTTCCACATACCTCGTGCCCGACAGTTCACCATAGGCGGCATCCTCGAGGGATCGGGCCTCCTGCGCGATGGCCGGGGCCGATACGCCCATGGCAACTATCATCACTGCGACAATCCAAACATGCCTTTGCATCAGAAGTCCTTTCCATCCGGTCGGCCTCGACCTTTATCGCCCAGGTAGACCGGTTCATCGCCCACAAGCCTAACGGGCCGGGGCGAAACCAATTGCCGAGAACTTCGCTCGCGTCAACTGGTTATATGCTTCCACCACGTGCTGCCAGCGGACGTCGCCACGAGGGATGATCGTCGCCGAGTCCAGCTTGTGGTCAAACAGTTCCTGGCGTCCGGCCAGGACCGAATACAACTGCTCGCCACTGGTAATCGCCTGAGCCGTACCTTCCACGCGGAAAACAGCTAGCTCGCCATCGTGCCCGGCCGAATGCACCGCCACATTCATCGCCGATGGCTCCCCGTCGCGACCGTCCAGCCGTGGCAAGGATCCGGGCAGGCCGCCTTCCGCCTGGCGAAACGTGAACGTCATCAGAAAAAACAGTAGCAGCAGGAAGGTAACATCGATCATAGGCGTCAGCTTTGGCCTGACCTTGCTGGCAGATCGCGCGGCCCGTCGCCTTGCATCTGCCCGCCTGGTTGTTTTCTCGCCTGCCATAGCAATACCCTTTGGCGACGTCACATCGCGCAACAACCACCAGCCGCGCCGCCTAACTCGGAGCCGGGGCGAATCCGATTTCTTTAAATTTGGCCGCGTTGGCCTGATTGAAGGCTTCCACTACCCATTGCCATCGCACATCCCCTTGCGGCGCAATGACGATCGGGCTATCCGTGGCCGCGCCCAATAAGTTGATTCGTTCCCGGAAAAATCCCAGTAGTTCTTCGCCGTTGGTCATCACCTGACCATCGATCTTGAATATCACGTCCTTGCCGTCCTCACCGTCGGCCTGCAGGCGAACCGTGATGGATTCTTTCAGCGGGTCGTCGGGAGTCGTCACTCCCATGCCTCTCTCAGGCAGTGAGCCGGGGATCATCCCCTCGTCCTGCCGAAACGTCATTGTCACCAGAAAGAACAGCAGCAACTGAAAGGTCACGTCGATCATCGGCGTCAGCGGCGGCTGCATCGTGGCCTTCGGCCTGGCGCGCTTTTGCCGCGGCGAAACATAGTGTTCCGAGCCGGTGTTATCCTGTTGAGTGGTCTGATCTGCCATGGCGTGCTCCCGCTACTTGTCCTCGACAACTGCCGTAATTCTCATATCCGCTACCCCGGCGGCGCTGGCGGCAAGCAACACCGTCTGCACGTCGCGATACTGAATGCGACGGTCACACCGAATCTCGATGCGCGGAGTACTCCTTTGCTTCTCCGACATGCCCGCCAAGACCATGTGGATCGCCTCGACCAGTCTTTCCTTATCGTCTACCTCGATCGGCCTGCCCTTGACATACCACATAGACGCTTCGCGAGCATCTTCGTCGGAGGCATTTCGATCGTTCTTTGCGAGGGAAACAATGTTGACGATAACGGCCGGTTGCGCCCTGAGTGCCTCCGAGGCCAGCGATCTGTAAGGCTCGGGGGGTATCAGCGCTTCGATATCGTCCGATGACATCTGCCCGGCGATAATGAAGAAGATGATCAACTGAAACGTCACGTCGATCATCGGCGTCATGTTGAAGTCAACGGCGCCGCCGGCACTTCGTTTTTTCTTAGCCATAGTGCTACTCCCGGCGCAGCAGCGCCGTCACACGTCGGCCCGGGCGAACTAGCCGCGCTTCGGGGCCGGGCGGAACGTGGAAATAAGGTCCTGGGAGACGATCAACGCCTCGCTGCACGTTGCATCGATCCGGTTGCGCAGCACCGCGTAGGCTGCCAGTGCAGGCACGGCCACAATCAGGCCCAACAACGTGGTAACAAGCGCAATACCGATGCTGCCTGCCAGGTCGGCCGGGTTCGGCGTGCCGCCGGCATGCACGATCGCCTGGAAGGCCAGGATCATGCCCCACACGGTACCCATCAGCCCTAGCATCGGGCCGATGTTGCCGATGAGGTTCAGCCACTCGATCCCACGAAGCATCTTGGTGGACTGCAGCTCGGCTTCCTCTTCCATCGAGCGCTCCATCGCGGCGTACCCATAATTAGCCTGGGCAAGCGACGCGTGCACGATGTGGGCCAAGAAGCTCGGATCGCCTTCGGTAACTTCCAGCACGTCCCGATACTGCTTGGACTCGAAGAGGTCCTCGATCTGGTTGCGTGTAAGTTCCGGCAGGATGTTCTCTGCGCGAATGTCCACCAGGAACTTGATGATCAATACCCATGTGAGGAAATTGATCAGCCACAAGAGCCAGCCGATCGGGCCGCCCTCAATAACAAGCACATTGAAATACTTTATGGGCTCACCTGCCGCTAGTATCATTGCCATTCCAGTCATTCTCAACGTCTCCTTCGACTGTCATTGTATTCGGGCCGCTTCTGCAGCAGCCGGAGTATTCTCTCGCCGCACTCGCGATGCGACAATTGGTATGGAACTAACCTTGTTGGTCCGTCGCCGACTCGTCGTCGACCTTCGCCTCGAGCGCTTCGGCTGCTTGGGCAGCGAAAGGACTGTCGGCGTATTCGTCTATTATCATTTGGTAGGCGCCGCGAGCAGCCTTGTCATTGCCCAGTTGTCTATTAACACCCGCGGCAAGAAAGTAGGCCTCGGCAGCTTGCTCCGATTCGCCAAAGAACACCACAACGTGCATCAAATTGTTGCCCGCATCGGTCAGCAGAGACTTATCTTCGTCGCCCGTCTCTGCCAGGGCCAGCTGCGCCTTGCCCAGCAACAGCAACGCCTGGGGCAACTGCTCATCAGGATATTCGTACAGGTCGCCGGTGACAATCTCCTTGACGGCGGCAGCGCTTTGTGGATCGCTCACAAAAACACTGGCGACTTCCAGCCGGCCTGACACGCCAATGATGTCGGCCGGGGCAAGTGCATTCAATACAGCCAGCATCTCTTTTGCCAGTCGCTGAGCGTCGTCGCTGCCATCTCCCTTGAGCCTGGCTATCGCCAGTTGAAGGTCCATCATCGCCAGCCACGCCACCCGCTTGACGTCGGTAGCAGTGCCGGTTTCCTCGCGTTGTTCTTCCAACGCGTCGAAAGCCTTGTCGAAAGCTCGGTCGTCGGCTAGATCGAGATTCTTGGGGACCAGCGCGAGGGCGTTGGCCGAACTGTACCGCGCCGTCAAGACCGTCAGCCACAACGTGACAGCCTGGTCGATCAGCCCAGCCTGATCCATCGTCTGCAATCGCCGCAGTTCCGCCAAGTCCTGAATCCACTCGTCAACGGCCTCCCGTCGAGCGAGGCGAAACTTCTTCAGCGCGTCCTCGTACTCGCCTGCAGCCAGCAGGTTTTCCGCCTCGTTGAACTCATCTTCTCCATCGATCTGAAGAAAGTTGACCTCGGCCAGCGGCTTGGTGTTCTCTCGGCCGGCCTGTTCATAAACTATCGCACAATCTTCCATGCCTGTTATGCGAATATTACGGTGCGGCACGCCGCCGGCCTTCAACTCGTCCTGCCCGGCGGCAACGGTGGCCATAGCCATGATCGCCACGAATATTATTGCCCATTGTTGACGCATAGCGGCTCCTAATAGGCCTCGTCCGGACTGACATACTTGTATTCGCCGCGATTTTCCGCTGCGATTCGTTTCATGAGTTTCTCAGCTTCTACCGGGCGATTGCCATAAAGGAAGGTGTTAATGTGCACGTCCCCGCCACTACCATTGAGCCTCTCGATGATGTCGAACACGGCTTCATTGTCCGGGAAGTTGCCATCAGTCAGAAAGTAGATCAGCTTGCCTTTTCTGTCCGGGTTGGCTCGGCTGAGAACACGGAAGGCCCTCTCCAACGCCCGTATCGGATCGGTAACGCCACGGGCCTCTTTGCCTTGCAGGAAATCTCCCGCCGATCCCTTGGCCTCCTCTGTAGCGGTCGTTAGGCGTGTGGGGGATTTCTCCAGCGGGGGGCCCGTGGCAAACAGGATTACATGAAAATCCTGGCTGTCATTCAGATTGCCTATAGAACTCAGTAAATTCCTGCGCACCAGGCCAAAAGTTTTGTGCATCGAGCCGGAACGGTCGATAACGTAAACCACGTTCTGGGCGGCCGGGGCTCGGCCGCCGAACAGGCCTCCTTTCCCGTCACCGTCGCCGCCTAGCCCAGGAATATCGCCGCTGCCGCCGGGCGAGCCCGTATTGGACATTGAGATGGCTCGAGGAATGTCCGACGAAGAACTCCTGTCCAGCGAGGGACGATCTACAGTGGACTCGCTGTTGCTCCTCTGCCGCGACTCCGTCTCCTCGGTCGTCGGTTGGTCGCTGTATATCTCGGGTTCCTTATGGACCTCGACCGGCTTGGTAGCTTCTACTTCCTTTGTCTGATCCAGGATAGTGTACATGACCCACAGGGACAGTATCAGCAATATGGCCCCATGGAAAAACAGGCTGATAAGCCACGGTGTACTGATGCTCAACGCACGCAGCATGCCGCCAGATTGGCCTGGCTCTTCCGCGAGTTCCTCTTCCTCGTCTCCCTCGTCTCCCTCATCCACACCGGCACCATCGGGCGGGGGCGGGGCGGATTCGCCCGGCACCATCGGGCTCGGCAACGAAGCCAGCCCTTCCGGAACGACCGTGACGCTTTGGCAGTGGGGACAAGTAACCTGCCCGCCCGCCGACACATCGGCACTCAAGAGCATATCACAATGTTCGCACTTGAACTCAACTGACATAATCGTCTCTCCAGCAAACCCGTTACGTTTGCTGCACTGCAACCACTCGCGCTGTTCCAGCCAGAACACGCCGGCTCCGACCGTCAGCGTCTGAACAACTTAGGAATAGTACCATTTGGCAACACGGGCAGCAATGCTTCTTTTGATAGCGTCGCTCGGCGCGGCAGCCAGGCGGTCAGTCTATGTCGCCCTGAATTTCGTCCAGGCTGATGAACTTGTATACTCCGCCGCTGGCGTCGGCTATCTGCTGCATCACAGTCTCGGCCTCGGCTGTTCGCCGGCCGTACAATATCGTATTTATAACTACTCCTCGGTTAAGTTCTGTGATCGTCTCAAGAACTTCCTGGTTGTCAGGAAAGTCTCCGTCAGTCAGCAAGAACATCACCTTGCCCTTGCCGCCATCCTCTGCCCGGTCCAACGCCGCAAAGGCCCGCCGAAGGGCCGGCACGGGATTGGTCTGGCCCTTGGCCCGGGCCTCTTGGATGAAGGCGCACGCGCTTACCTTATTGTCCTCGCTGGCCGGGACCAATCGTCTCGCGCCCTGCTCCTGAGGATCGCCTTCAGCAAAGAAGATAACGTGAAACGCCTGGTTGGGCAGTTTGCATTCATCCCACGGGGCCGGCCGGCAAGCATGCATCGCCATGATCGACCTTTGCATTTCGACGCGCACCAGGCCGAACGTCCTGTGCATCGAGCCGGAACGGTCGATGACAAATACGATGTTGTCCGCCCCGCCCGGATTGAACGGGCCGATACGACATTCAATGTCCCCATGCCCGTCTCCGAGGCCAAGTCCGTTTTCCCCGGCAGGTTCCTCCCGTCCCGTGAGGGCAAAGGCAATATCCTCCGGCCAGGGCTCATCGCTCGGCCCATTGAATCGTCGAGAATGATCTATATCCAGGCTCAAGTCCCCCAGCCGCTCAGACCGTTCCGCCACATCTTTGGTCGGATCGGGTTCGGGCATCTCGATCGGCGGATTGTCAGGTGGCAGGGGTGCCATGGCGGGTGTCATGTCGGCCTCTGTCGGGTCGATGGCGAAACACACGACCAACAGCAGAATCAGCCCGAGGGCGGCATGCACGATGCCACTGATGACCCACGGCATGGACCGGCCGATTCGGCGCATGGCGGCCGGCTCGCCGTCTGGCCCTTGCTCGTCGGGCGAGCCATCGGCCAAGGAAGCCTCATCGACAGGCGTCGATGCTACGACGCCCGCCAGTTGGGGCTGAGGAAGCTGAGCCAGTGCAGCCGGCACCTCCGTGCGCCGGCTGCAGTGCCGGCAATCGACCATTACGCCCTGTTCTGCCTCCGCAGAAAGAAGACCACCGCAGTGTTGACAAGAGAAGATCGTACCCATTGGACTGCCCTTTCTCGGCGCTGATCGCCGTCTGGCCGACCGCGGCAGGCCCCGCCCAGCAGAACCCATTCCCCCTCGTCAACCGATGTTGCGTTGCCGCAGTCGACGAAAACTATAGCTTCTGACGTAAAGCTCTCTTAACATTGGACGCACAGTCGGCCAGTGAGTTCCCCGTATTTGAATGTTTCTTCGGGGAGAAAAGGAATTGTGCCGCCGGACAAGCTAGTCGGCCCGATGTATAATTAGAGGGCCTTTGGCGGCAATATGCACCCAGCGAGGGTGGCGGAATTGGCAGACGCGCTAGGTTTAGGTCCTAGTCCCGAAAGGGATGAGGGTTCGAGTCCCTCCCCTCGCATTCATCGCCCCATGGCAGCTACAGTTCGACCGTTTCGGCAGCTTTGGCCAGTTTGACAGGTGCCGACGCGCGGGCCTTGGCCCACGTCTCCTGGAAGCTCAGCACCGATACATAGAAGAAGCCGAAGGCGAACAGTATCAGGAACGGCACACCCATCAGGCAAATGCCGTAATGCGTAACGCTCCACACGAGACATGCGGTCATGTAAATGCCCATGGCGAACTCAGCGTAAGGCAACCAAGCGCCCTTGGGTTTCTTCGCCACCGCGGCTGAGGGCGCCGTCGCTGCAGATGATGCGTCGCCGAACTTCGGGGTCGAAACAAAATCGCTCTTCTTGCCCACCAGGGCCTCAATGACAGCCTTGGTGTTGGACACGCACAAACCTATGCCCAGCGACATTATGACGGGAAGGAATTTCAGCGTCGTCCGCCAGTTACGCAGTATTTCCAGTTGCCCAGCCAGGTAGAACACACTGCCCGACAGCGCCCCCAGGAGGAACACGCTGATATCGAAGGCCGCCCGCCAGAATGACATCGATGCCCCGGGCATACTCCGCAGCAGCATCGCCGGGAACATCATCACCACCAACAGAGCCATGTACAAGTGAAGCGTGAAGCACGTCAGTTGGAAGAAGGCTTCGACCTTCACCTTCAGCGGCAGGCGCGACATCATCACCTTTGGCAGCAGCTTCATGGCCGTCTGGGCCCCGCCCTTGGTCCAGCGGAATTGCTGGGTCTTGAAGCCCGTCATCTCTGGAGGCAGCTCTGCCGGGGCTGTCAGGTCCGGCAGGAAGACAAACTTCCAACCCCTCATTTGGGCGCGGAAAGACAAATCCAGATCTTCGGTCAATGTGTCGTGATGCCATCCACCGGCATCGCGGATGGCCTGGGCCCGCCACGTGCCAGCAGTGCCGTTGAAAGTGATGAAGCGATCGCTGCGATTGCGCGCGACCTGCTCGATGACGAAGTGCCCATCCAGTAGAATAGCCTGGCTCTTGGTGAGCAAGCTATCATCGCGGTTGAGGTGCTCCCATCGCGTCTGGACCAAAGCCACCTTCGGATCCACAAAATAGTGAATGGATCGTTTGAGAATTTCCGGATCGGGGACGAAGTCCACGTCAAAGATCGTAACGAATTCCCCCTTCACGTGTTTCATGCCGAAGGCCAGGTTGCCCCCCTTGTAGCCGGTCCGATCGGCGCGATGCAGATATTCTATGTCGAAGCCTTTGTCCCGGGCCTCGGCAACTACCTCTTTAATGATCTCGGACGTATCGTCCGTGCTGTCATCGAGCACCTGGATGTCCAAAAGCTCGCGGGGATAATCAATCTCGCATGCCTTCTCGATGACCCTCCTGACAACATGCCTTTCATTGTACATCGGCAGCTGAATGGTAACCCGCGGGAGCTGTTGGAATTCCCCAATCGGCTCGGGCCTCTTGCCCCGGTGGCGATAATAGAGGTACACCAGCCCGTAGCGATGCAGGCCGTACACCGACAGCATCACCAGACAGAAGATGTAAACCACCATGAAGGTCGTTTCGCCGAGTTGTACCCAGTTCACCTGGATTCCCTTCGCAAATACAACAGATCGTGAGCCTTGCCGCGCCGTCCATAGCGCGGATGACGTATTTCACGCCTGCACTGGACCGCTTTAGTCACACAATCTAGTCGCTCGCGACAAACACGTCAAGGAAGATATCGCGTGCGCGCCCCATCATCCCTGTCGGCCCGCCAATTCGTCGCGGATCGTTTGGGCCAACTGCTCAGCCCGGCCCGGCGGATAGCTGCCCGCGGGCCAATTAAAGTGGAACGCATCTCCGCTCGTGCGGGGAATGATGTGAAAATGTACGTGCGGCACGACCTGATGGGCCACTCGACCATTATTCTGCAGGACGTTGACGCCCCCGCAACCCGTCGCAGCCTTCACCGCCCGCACCAAGGCAGGCAAGTGCCGCAACACCCCAGCCGCCTCGTCGGCGGACATCGCGTCCAGTGTTTCGGCGTGGACCTTGGGAATCAGCAGCACGTGCCCCTCCGCCAAAGGCCCAACGTCCATAAAGGCCAAGGCGACCTCATCGTCCAACACCGTGGCCGCCGGGATGTCACCTGCGACTATCTTGCAGAAAATGCAGTCGGAATCGGTCATCGTCGCGTTCCTTTCGCCCTGGGTCCGCCCGAGCTGTGCCCTCTGCCCGGCCAAGTGAATTGTAAGAAAAAGCCCACGCCGGTCAAGGCGCGGGCTTTCGTGCTTCTATTGTCACTCCCGAGAGCGAGCTTGATTACTCGGTCTTCTCGGCGTCACCTTCAGCTTCGGTGTCGTCGGAGGACTCCGCCTCACCGGCATCATCGGCGACTTCCTTAGCCGGGGCGTCGGCATCGGCGTCCTGCGGAGCTTCCTCTTCGTCTGCCTGGTCGGCCCCAGCTGCCTGCGGAGCGGCCTTCACTGCCGCGGCGACCGCCTCATGACGCGCAGTTGCGCGCTTCCTTCGGCGTGTGCCGCCGCCGCCAGTGCTTTCGATGGACTCTTCCTCGACAAGCTGCAGCAACACCTGCTTGCCGCCATCGCCCAAGCGTCGCTCAGCCAGACGAATAATGCGCGTGTAGCCGCCATCGCGATTTACGTATCGCGGCGCCACTTCTTCAAATAGCTTGGCGATGAGAGTCTTCTCCTCGATATCGCCGTCGTCGTCGAACAGTTCGCGATCGGGCAACTCCGCCAGGACGAGCCTGCGCGCGTGCAGCGTGTTCACCCTGGCCGTCGTGATCAGCTTCTCGACAAATCGCCGAAGCTGCTTGGCCTTGGCCTCGGTGGTGCGAATAGCGCCATGTTGAATGAGCGCAGCGGCCATGTTCCGCCAGAGGGCCCGGCGGTGGCTCGTTGTGCGGGACAGCTTCTTGCCATCAATTCGATGACGCATTGTTCACTTCCTCATCGGACAAAAGTCTACGGATAAACTATTCGGCAGGCGTCGCGTCCGCAACTTCCGGCTCGCCGGACAACTGCATCGCCTCGGGCAGGGAGACGTCCATGCCCAGCGTCAGATTCATATCACTAAGTTTGCGCTTCACCTCACGCAGCGAGGTCTTGCCGAAACTACGGATTTTCAACAGCTCCGCCTCAGTCAACGACACGAGTTGGCCGACCGTTTCGATCTTGCCGGCTTCGAGGCAATTGTTGCTTCGCACCGAGAGCTCCATCTCGTGGATGCTCATGGCGAACTTCTGCTGGAGCTCCGTATCGACCTCAGTGGCCGCCTCGGTGGGCATAGAATCGACTATCTGGTCGCCCACTTCGAAGTACTGCACGAAGGGGTTGAGGTGCTTGCGGAGGATCTTGGCCGCCTCAACCATCGCCATCTCGGGCGTGATCGTGCCGTTTGTCCAAATCTCCAGCACCAGTTGATCATAGTTGGTCTTCTGGCCGACTCGAGTTTCCTCGGTCCGGTAGCGGACGCGCGTGACGGGCGAAAAGGCCGCGTCCACGTAGATCAGCCCGATCTCTTGATCGGCGTCCGGATCGATCATCTCATCGTTCGGCATGTAGCCCCGGCCGCTCTCGACTGTCAGTTCCATATCGAATGGAACGTTGTCCGTAAGCGTAGCCAGGACCAACTCCGGATTGAGGATCTCCACGGTCGGGTCGACTTCGATCATCCCGGCCGTGACGGGTCCCTTGACCTCGCTGTGCAGTTGCAAGGTGCGAGGCTCATCGGAGTGGCTCTTCACGATGAGGCTCTTGACGTTCAGGATGATGTCGGTGACATCTTCCATAACGCCGGACAGGGACATGAATTCGTGGCCAGCGCCTGTAATTCGGACGCGAGAAACCGAAGCGCCTTCCAGGCTGCTAAGCAGTATCCGACGTAGAGAGTTACCGACGGTCGTCCCGAAGCCGCGTTCAAACGGCTTGACGGTGAACCGTCCGTAAGTCGGCGTCGAAACTGCCTGGTCACTGACCACACGTGTAGGTAATTCTAGGCCGCGCCACCTTATTCGCATCGATCTTGCTCCATCGTTTTGCTGGGTCGCAATCGGGTATCGATATCCATATGTCGTCTGCGCCTAGTGGCTGCAGAACTCGACAATTAACTGCTCTTCAACCGGAATCATCACGTCATCGCGCGTAGGCATTGCGGTGACCGTGCCTTCCAGCTTGCTCAAATCCAACTGCAGCCAATTCTGCAGGTGCGGCTCGCCAAGCTCTTCGATGCGAGCTCTGGCCAAACTGGTCGAACGTTCGGCAGGCTTGATGGTGATCGTGTCACCAACGTCCACCCGGCAGCTCGGTATGTTCACTCGCCGCCCATTAAGGTAGATGTGCCCATGGACGACCATCTGCCTGGCCGATGGCCTGGACGGCGCCAAGCCAAGCTTGTGTACGACGTTGTCCAGGCGGCGTTCCAGCAGGCTCAAAAGAGCAGCGCCGGTGTCGGTCTTTTGCCGCTCGGCCTGGTGGAAGTAACGCTTGAACTGCCTGTCGCGCACGCCATAGTATCGCTTGACCTTCTGCGTTTCGCGAAGGCGCATGCCGTAATCGCTCAGTCTTCCGCGCCGCCATGAGTGCGGACCTGGCGGCACCATGCGCCGCTCGATCTTGCCGCTCTCCGAGCGAGCGCCCTTGAGCATCAGGTTGATGCCTTCTCTGCGAGAGAGTTTATCTGTGGGGCCTGTATGACGTCCCATTGGTTCCTGCTCCTAGGCGGGGGTTAGACCCGTCGCTTCTTTTTCGGCCGGCAGCCGTTGTGTGGAATCGGGGTTACATCTTCGATAGACAGCACCTTCAGGCCGGCGCCCTGCAGAGCGGTAACTGCGCCTTCTCTGCCTGAGCCCGGGCCGTTGACCCGTACTTCCACCTCGGTCATGCCCATCTTCTTGGCGGCATAGGCGGCTGTCTCGGCCGCTCGCTGGGCAGCGAACGGCGTGCTCTTGCGAGAGCCCTTGAAGCCCATCGTTCCGCACGACTGCTTGCACAACACCTCGCCGTTGAGGTCGGTAAATGTTATCAGTGTATTGTTGAACGTGGCCTTGATATGCACAATGCCGCGACCAACATTCCGCCGTACTTTCTTGCTCTTGCGTGACTGTGCCATGGCTTAACGCATCTCCTTAACCGACTTCTTGCCGGCGACCGTCTTGCGCGGGCCCTTGCGGGTGCGGGCGTTAGTCTTGGTCCGTTGGCCTCGCACGGGCAAGCCACGGCGATGACGAAGCCCGCGATAGCAGGCAATGTCTCGCATGCGAGCGATGTTCTGCTGCACCTGGCGACGGAGCTGACCTTCGACAACGTATTCTTCCGTCAGCGATCCTGCAATTCGCGACAGTTCGTCGTCGGTGAGTTCCTTGGCCCGCTTCATGGGGTCTAAGCCCAGCTGATCGCACATCTTCTCAGCCGATGTAGGGCCGATACCGAATATGTACGTCAGCGCGATTACGGTCGGCTTATCGTTAGGAATGTCTACACCTGATACACGTGGCATCTATCTATCTCCCAGCCGGGAACTAGCCCTGGCGCTGCTTGTGCTTGGGATTCGTACAAATCACACGGACCACGCCCTTACGACGGATCACGCGACACTTCTCGCATATTCGTTTAACCGATGATCGTACCTTCATAACTTCACCTATCGCTATTCTGTCAGCACGTCCACGCCGCAAGACGTTATCGCCAACATATGTTCAAAATGAGCCGATGGCTTACCGTCCCGCGTAACAACGGTCCAGCCGTCGGGCCCTGTCTTTACTTCCGCCGAACCAAGATTCACCATCGGTTCGATGGCCATCACCATGCCTTCAGTCAGCATGATGTCCTTGGCCCGAAGTTCCGGCGAGACATAGTTGGGAATTTTCGGGTCTTCCCACATATCTTCGCCGATACCGTGACCGACAAACTCACGGACAACCGAAAAGCCTTCAGCCTCGACATAAGTCTGCATCGCCGCTGCTACGGTGGACCAAGCCATGTCCGACTTGCACATCGCCACCGCGATCGCCAGCGACTGCCTCGTCACGTCCACCAGCCGTCGCACGTCGGCGGATACTTCGCCGCAAATGAACGTCTCTGCCGCGTCGCCACACATGCCGTCCAGCCGGACGCCAAAATCCACGCTGACAATGTCGCCATCGTGTATCGCACGCTCGGGCGACGGTATGCCATGGACGACTTCGCCGTTCAACGAGCAGCAGATGCTGCCGGGAAACGGCCCGGCCTTACCTCGGCCGGGCACGCCCTTGAACAACGGCTCGGCTCCGTTGGCCCGACACAACTTCTCGGCCTCGGTGTCCAATTCTTCAGTTGTAACGCCTTCCGCGACCATCTCGCCGAGGCGATTCAGCACCAGCCGGACCAGTTGCCCGGCCGAACGCATTCGTTCGATCTGCTCGTCTGTTTTGAGCCGGATCGCCACGATCGCGTCCTTTTAGTTTCGCAGCCCGACAGCCTGCAGGGCGGTCATCAGTTCCGCCGTGACTTCTTCGGGGCTGCCGTTGCCGTTCAGTTCTATCATTTTCAAGCCGGCCCTGCGGTAATACCCGATGACCGGTTGTGTCTGTGCCAAATAGGCCGCCAGTCGCTGGCGGACCACATCTTCGCGGTCGTCCTCACGCTGGGTGAGGGCAACTTTGCCATCGCCGCATACGTCGCAAAACTCGCCGGCGGCGCTGGGCATGAACGTCACGTGAAAAATCTTGCCACATTCCGGACAACTCCGCCGTCCGGTTATCCGTTCGACTATTACGTCGTCGTCAGCCACTATAACAACCACCGCATCCAACGTCGCAGACGCCTGAGACAACTGCTCGTCCAACGCCTCAGCCTGCGGCACAGTGCGCGGAAAACCGTCGAGCATGATGCCGCTCGCCGAGTCGCTCTCGCTGATGGCCTGGGCCATTATCGATACGACCAGGTCATCCGGCACAAGCTCGCCGGCGTCCATGTAGGCCGCCAAACGCTCGCCAAGGGCCGATCCGCTTGCCCGCACTTCGCGGAAAATATCTCCGCTGGACAAGTGCACCATGCTGAACTCATCTATCAGCCGTTTTGCCTGGGTGCCCTTGCCGGCTCCAGGCGGGCCCATTAGTACCAGTCTCATCGTGATCCCTTGATCCGACTGCTGCCGCCAAGGAAGCCACCATAATTCCGCATCACAAGGTTGGCCTCGATGCTTTGGACCAACTGCAACGCAACCGAGACCATAATCAGCAGACCTGTGCCGCCCAGGAAACCACTGATCCGCGGAGGTATTCCGACAGCTTGGCTGAGCACCATTGGAAGCACTGCCACCAGTGCCAGGAACGCGGCACCGCAGAAGGTTATGCGTTCCATTACTTTCTCAAGATAATCCGCCGTCCGCTTGCCCGGGCGAAGACCGGGAATGAAGCTGCCGTGGTCTCGCATCTTTTCGGCGTTTTCCTTCGGGCGGAACTGCACCGTCGTCCAGAAGTAAGCGAAGAAGTAGATCAGGCCAATGAAGACCACCGCATATACGTATTGGCCCGTGCCGAAAGCTCTGGTAAGGCTTTCCGTCACGCGGTTTGGCCATTTGTCGCTGATAGTGCTAAAAATGATACCGGGGAACATCATCAACGCCGAGGCGAAGATGATCGGCATGACGCCGCCCTGGTTGATCTTCAGCGGCATGTGCTCGCGCTGCCCGCCGTAGGTACGTCGCCCTCGGGTGTGCTTGGCCTGCTGGACGGGAATTCGCCGCTCGGCCTGCGTTATCAAAATCGCCCCAGCCACGACGAACAGGAACATCCCGATCAGTACGAGGACGTCGCCGGGCCCGTAGTCTTTGCCGCCCTGAGTGACATTCAGCGTTACGTTACCGGCAAACTCTTTAATCGCCGTTGGCATGCGAGTCACAATGCCTGCCATGATCAGCAAGCTGATACCGTTGCCTATGCCATATTCATCAATCTGCTCGCCAAGCCACATCAGGAATATCGTCCCAGCCGTCAGCCCAGCCACGCACATCAGCATTACCGACAAACTGTTGGTGTACTCGATGTACAGCATGTCCCCCTTCCGCATATAGGCCATCCAGCCGATCGCCTGGACAAGACACAAACCTACCGTCAGGTAGCGGGTGTATTCCTGTATTTTCTTGTAGCCGGCCGCCCCTTCCTTCTTGAGCCTCTCCAGCGAGGGCAAGACGGTCGTCAGCAGCTGCATGATAATCGACGCGGAGATGTAGGGCATGATGCCCAAGCCAAACAGGGTGGACCGCTGCAGGTTACCCCCGCTGAACATATTGGCAGTCTGAAGGGCCTGGCCCCACACGCTGTCCTTGGTGGTCTTCATGGCCTCCAGCAACTGGTCCTGATCCAGGCCCGGCAGCGGCACGTGGAAGCCCACCCGGTAGATGCACAACAACGCCAGCGTAAAGGCCAGCTTGCCGAGCAATTCGGGGATCGAGAAGATGTTCTCGATGTTCCGTCTTACTGGCGAGTCGCTCCAGAGGAACCAGAAGATCACCACCAGCAGAGCCAGTCCACCCAGCACCTGAAAAACGGGCGTGACGAGCTCAGCGTTGGCAGCTGTGCTGTCCTGGAGGGTGTCCCAACCGGCGTTGACGCCGCCCAGTATCATCGACCCGGCCAGGAAGACCACGATCAATGTCACAATCCATTTGAATAAGCTGAAGGCCATTAACCAATCCTGAGTCGTTAAGTTCCTATGCCTGTTCACAACTGCCGCCGGCAGCCTGAATTTTCTCGGCTGCCTTGGCTGAGAACTTCGCAGCCACGACGGTGAGTTTCTTGGTAAGTTCGCCGTTGCCGAGCACCTTGAGGGACACGGCGGGGTCGTCGATCAGCCGAAGCTCGCTGAGCATCGCCGCATCGACCCGTGTGCCGTCTTCGAACTGCTCGAAATCGGCGATGTTGATAATTTGCGAGGGCTTGCGGAACTGGAAGTTCGAGAACCCGCGCTTGGGGCTTCGGGCGATGATCGGGGTCTGCCCGCCTTCGTAGCCCAGGCGCCGCTTGGATCCTGCTCGCGAGCCCATGCCCTTATGCCCACGGCCTGACGTTTTGCCATGGCCTGAGCCAATACCTCGGCCAATCCGCTTACGCGACTTGTGCCGACCGGCCTTTTGCATGATCTCATCCAACTTCATTTCACGCTCACTCCACGCAGTGCGCTGATCTGCTCTGCAGTACGCAGCTTCATAAGTGCGTCCATACCTGCTTTGATAAGGTTCTTGGGGGCAGTTGACCCGTAGGCCTTGGTCAGAACGTCACGGATGCCCGCCAGTTCCAACAAGGGACGCAGCTTCTTGCCGGCGATAACGCCCGTGCCCTCGGTGGCCGGTAGCATAATGATCTTGGACGCGCCGCATCGGCCAATGACCTCATGCGGAATCGTCTGGCCGTCCAGAGCGATTGTTTTCAGATTCTTACGGGCCTCTGCCATCGCCTTGTTTATCGCCACCGGCGTCTCGTTACCTTTGCCGTAGCCTATGCCTATGCGCCCAGCGCGGTCGCCGGCGCAGACAAGCGCAGCCAGGCTGAACCGTCGGCCGCCCTTGACGACCTTTGAGCAGCGGTATATGCGAATAACGGTCTCTTCCAGGCCGCTCTCGTCCTCGTAGGAGTCTCTACGTCTTCCACGTTCCATTGCCACGATCAGTGCACTCCTCTAAAACTTAAGTCCGCCTTCACGGGCAGCGTTAGCCAGTTCCTGTATGCGCCCGTGGTACGGGTAACCATTGCGGTCGAACACGACCGTCTTGATGCCCGCTTCAAGCGCCTTGGCCGCCAACGCCGTCCCAACGACCTGGGCGACTTGCTTGTTTCCGCCATAGCCATCATCCTCACCAAGCGTCGAGGCAGCAACGATCGTGCGCCCGATGGTGTCGTCGATGATCTGGGCATAAATATTCTTATGGCTACGAAAAACGCTCAGCCTGGGGCGTTCGGCCGTGCCGAAAACGTGCTTGCGAACGCGAGCCTTACGCCGCTTGCGTTGTAATGTCTTTTTGACAGTAGCTTTCATGTCTCTGTTGCCTTCTACTCGCCGCCGAAACGTGGCGAATCACGTCAAACTGCGCCGCTGGCCATGGCCTTGCCGACTTTCCGACGAACGTACTCGCCAGCGTAGCGAACGCCCTTGCCCTTGTACGGCTCGGGCGGACGACTGCGGCGAACCCTGGCTGCGAACTCACCCACCGCCTGCTTGTCTGCCCCGCTCACGGTAAACTTAGCGGGGTCCGTATCGCCACGGGCCTGGGGGGTCTGAACTTCCACGGTTACCCCGGCGGGCACCTCAAAATCTACGGGATGAGAGTAGCCTACATTCATCGTGAGTTTGTTGCCCTGAAGCTGCGCACCGTAGCCTACACCGTACACTTCCAGAGCCTTGGTGTACCCGTTGGCACAGCCCTCGACCATATTGGCCAACAACGCACGAGTCAGCCCATGCAGGCTGCGACACATGCGGTCGTTCCGGCTGCGAGTGACGGTAATTACCTTGGCGTCCTCGTCGATCTGCACCGTAATTTCAGGTCGATACGTCCAAGACAGCTTGCCCTTGGGCCCTTCGACATTGACAGTTCGGCCAGACATAGCCACCTTCACTCCGGAAAGGATGGCAATCGGTTTCATTCCTATGCGCGACATCGTTTCACACTCTCATTAGCAGACGGTGCAGAGCACCTCGCCGCCGATGTTCTTTTCCTTACATTGCTTATCACTGAGCACGCCAGCTGACGTCGAGACAATCGATATGCCCATTCCGCCAAGCGGGCTAATCATTTCCGCTGCACCGCGGTAGACACGTCTGCCAGGTCGGCTCACGCGATCGATCGCGGTGACCACGTCTTCACTCCGCGGACCGTATTTCAAGTAGACACGCAGCAGGCCTTGCTTGGTATCCTCAATACGCTGGTAGTCAAGGATATAGCCTTGTTCCTTCAGAACACGGCAGATGCCCTCGCATATCTTGGAGGCCGGGGCATTGATTGTCGTGTGCTTCGCTCGCAGACCGTTACGAATGCGAGTCAACATGTCGGCAATTGGGTCGGACAGACTCATTCTGTTGCTTTCTGTATGGTTACCAACTGGCCTTCTTCATACCGGGGATCTTGCCCTGATTGGCCAGTTCCCGCAAACATATGCGACATATGCGGAACTTGCGGTACACACTGCGCGGTCGGCCACACAACTGACAGCGGCGGACAATCCGCGAACTGAACTTCGGAGGCCTATTCGCCTTGGCTATTAGGGCCTTTGTGGCCATCTGAAAATCCTTACTCGTTAGTCTTGAACGGCATGCCCAACATAGTGAGCAGCTCTCTCGCCTCTTCGTCGGTCTTGGCCGACGTTTGGAAAGCAATGTTCATGCCTTGGTTAAATGTAACGCTCGTCGCATCTACTTCCGGGAACACGGTCTGCTCGACCAGGCCCATGTTGTAGTTGCCTCGCCCGTCAAAGCCAGATGGGTTTAGGCCTCTAAAGTCCCTCACCCGCGGGATCGCCAGCGAGATCAGCCTGTCAAGGAACTCATACATCCGCTGGCCACGCAAGGTGACCTTCAGGCCTACGTTCATGCCTTCGCGAAGCTTGAAGTTACTGATAGACTTCCGCGCCTTGGTGATAATCGGCTGCTGGCCGCTTATCTGCCTGAGCTGCTTCATGGCAGTCTCAAGCTTGGCTTCCTCGGCGTCGGCATCGCCCATGCCCATGGAGATAACTATCTTCTGGAGCTTGCCAATGGACAGAGCGTTGCGGTGGCTGAACTTTTCGCCCAGCGACTTGGCGATTTCCTGATTGTATCGTTCTTTCAGTCGTGCAGTCATCGGACCGGACCTAATTTGCTGTCTTTGTTACAACACCCAAGGACTCGCCACTTCTCTTGGCGATGCGTTCCTTGCTGCCGTCTGGGTTAATCTTGAAGCCCACGCGCGTGGGACGGGCTGTCTTTGGGTCAACGGGCAAAACGTTGGAGATGTTGATGGGCATCTCTTTTTGGATCCGCCCGCCCTGCGGGTTCGTCCTTGAGGGGCGCAAGTGCTTGTACACGCGGTTAATGCCCTGGACCAATACCTTCTCGCGGTCCGGGAACACGCGTATTACCTCGCCGGTCTTGCCTTTGTCATCGCCGGTAATAACGACGACCATGTCACCTTTCTTTACGTGTCGAGCCATCGCCTAAACAACCTCCGTCGCCAGAGACACGATCTTCATGTAGTTCTTCTCTCGCAGCTCTCTGGCTACTGCGCCAAAAATGCGTGTGCCACGCGGGTTGCCGTCTTCGTCAATCAGCACGGCCGCGTTACTGTCAAACCGCACGTAGCTGCCGTCGTTGCGGCGGATGGGATAAGCCGTGCGAACAACAACGCATCGCACGATCTCGCCCTTCTTGATATCCGCGCCCGGGGCAGATTTCTTGACCGAGCAAACGATCACATCGCCCACCCCGGCAGTCCGGCGTGTGTATTTGCCTCGTGCAGTAGAGCCGCGCAACACCCGAATGCACCCAACTATCTGGGCGCCGCTGTTGTCGGCTACTTTTAATCGACTTTCCTGCTGAATCACAACTCGATCCTTCCGGCCTATCTGTCGGCCGCGGCCAGCTTGGCTGTGCGAACCACACGCAGCAAACGCCAAGTCTTCATCTTACTTATCCGCCTGCACGGGACCACCTCAACGGTATCTCCAACCGCGGCAACGTTTTCCGGGTCGTGGACGGCCAGCTTGGTCCTGTGGCGGACATACTTGCCGTACATCTGATGCTTGACGAGATTCTGAATGCTTACGCTGATGGTCTTGTCCGCGCTGGCCGACGTTACCAAGCCCGTGCGACGGCGCCTCAAGCTTGATTTCTGTTTATCGTTGGATGCGTCTACCATGGCTGTTTACTTCGCCTCACTATCGTCGACCGGCCCGGCCGCGACAAGCTCGCGCTGCCGCAGTTCCGTCAGCGCTCGCGCGATGTCCTTGTGTGTTTTCTTAAGCTGGGTGGCATCGGCCAATTTCTCCGTTACGGCCTGCGCACGCAGGTCGAACAGATGACGCTGGAGACGCTCCAGTTCAACGGCCAGCTCTTCGTCGGTAAATTGTCTGATCTCGGCAATCTTCATGATCCAAACGCCTTACATCATCGTCCGCCGGGTAACGAAGCGGCACCTTACGGGCATCTTGTTGGCGACTCTGCGGAGCGCCGACCTGGCTGTGTCTTCGTCCACGCCGCCAATTTCGTATAGAATCGTGCCGGGCTTGACACATGCGACCCAGTTGGCCACTTCGCCCTTGCCCTTGCCCATGCGAACTTCCAACGGCTTGCTGGAAACAGGCTTGTCGGGGAATACCCGAATGTGGACGCGCCCTTCGCGGTGAAGGAAGTGCGTCGCGGCAACTCGCCCGGCTTCCAACTGCCTGGCTGTCACCCAGGACGAACCGGTGCTCTGCAAGGCGAAATCGCCAAAGGCAATCGTGTTGCCACGAGTCGCCATGCCGCGATTCTTACCTCGCTGCTGCTTGCGATGCTTAATTCTTTTTGGCATCAACGCCATAATCTTACCTGCCTGTTTGTGTTACTCGGACTTCTCAGCGGAGCTGTCGTCGGCCGCTTGGGGCGGCGCATCGTCTGTCTGTCCAGCGGGCGGAGCCGGCTGGGGCGCTTCTGCTTTTGCCTGCTCGGCCGGGGCCGGGGCCGTGGGCGTCCTGCCGGGGCCTCCTCTGCCACGACCGCCGCCGCCACGACCACCACGCCCGCCGCCGGGACCACCCGGACCACCGGGGCCGCCCGGTGCATCGTTGTAGGATCGCTGACGACGCCTGCGCGCCCGGGTCATATCTTCCGGACGAGATGATTCGCCTTCCACCGGCTCGGACGGCTTGTCGCCGAACATGCCCCGATGGATCCACACCTTCACGCCGATCGTGCCGTAGGTGGTAAAGCTGGGGGCAAAGCCGTAGCTAATGTCGGCTTCCAACGTCGTAAGCGGAATACTGCCGAGAATTTTGCTTTCGCTACTCGCGATTTCTCGCCCGCCAAGCCTGCCGCCAATGATGATCTTGATGCCCTTGGCACCGGCTTGCATGGTGGATTCGGCACGCATCTTCAGAATCCGCCGAAAGCTGCCGCGCCGCTTGAGCTGCTCGGCGATGCCCTCGGCTACGAGTTGGGCGTCCAGGTCCGGCTGGCGGACCTCCACGATGTTGATGCTGACGCGGCGGTTGGTCAGGTTCTCCAGGGCCTCTCGCAACTTGTCGACCTCGGCGCCTCTGGGGCCGATCACAAGCCCGGGCCTGGCGGTGTGGAGAGATACCTTCACCTCTTCACGCGTCCGCTCGATCTCCACGCCGCTGATGGCGGCATAGGGAGGCTGACGGTTCAGGCGGCTATCGACGAACCTGCGGACCTTCTCGTCCTCGACGAGGAACTCGCCGAAGTTGCTCTTGGGAGCAAACCAGCGGCTCTTCCAGCCGATCGTTACGCCCGTTCTAAAGCCAATTGGAGAAACCTTCTGACCCATATCGTTATCCCTGCTCGACCACCACGGTAATGTGACTGGTGCGCTTGTTGATTGGATGTGCCCTGCCACGATCCTTCGGGCGGAACCGCTTGATCGTCGGTCCCTGGCCGACGTATGCCTTCTGAACGACAAGCCTCTCCACGTTGGCTTCGCCTTCGTTGGCGCTGGCCACGGCGCTGGTGAGCACCTTGGAGACCATCACCGCCGCCCGTTGCGGAGAGAACTTCAGCACGTTGAGGGCTTCCTGCACGCCGCGTCCGCGGATCAGGTCTACCATCAGCCCGACTTTTCGCGGGCTTATGCGTGCGTATCTATGTGTTGCTTGCCATGCCATCGAATTTATTTCCGAACTCATGCCTCTAGGGCGTTAGTCTTATCTGCCACCGCTGTGGCCGCGGAACGCCCGGGTGGGGCTGAACTCGCCGAGCTTATGTCCGACCATGTCCTCGGTGACTAACACGCGATGGAACATCTTGCCGTTGTGAACCATGAACGTATGGCCGATGAACTCGGGCACTATCGTGCACGCTCGCGCCCATGTCTTGATGGGGTCGCGCGAGCCTGTCCGCTCGGCCTTTTCGACCTTGCCGAACAATCGCTCGTCTACGTACGGCCCTTTCTTTGCGCTTCTGGTCATATCTATTCAGTCCCGGTTATATCTTCAACTGACCGTTTCTAACGTTACGCCGCCGCCGCAGAATCAGCTTGTCTGAGGCCTTGCGCTTGCGGCGGGTTTTGCCGCCCTTGGCCAACACGCCTGTGGGCGATACGGGGTCTCTGCCGCCGGCGCGTCTGCCTTCGCCGCCACCCATCGGGTGAGCAACGGGGTTCATCGCCGAGCCGCGTACGTGTGGGCGCCTGCCCATGTGTCTTTTGCGTCCGGCCTTGCCGATTCGGACGCCTTGATGTTCTGAGTTGCCCACCACCCCGAGGGTAGCGCGGCACTTGGTGTTGACCATGCGAGTCTCGCCCGAAGGCAAAATCAGATGGGCCTTGTCGCCGTCACGGGAGCTCAGGCGGGCCGACGCACCGGCGGTACGCACCATCTTGCCGCCCTGGCCCGGACGCATCTCAATGTTGTGCACGTCCATGCCGATAGGAATGGCCGACAGCGGCATGCAGTTGCCTGTCTTTGGCTCGACCTTTTCGCCGGAGTGCAGCACCGTGCCGACTTCCAGGTCGGCCGGGGCGAGGATGTAACGTTTCTCGCCGTCTTCGTACTGCAGCAGCGCAATATGACAGGTGCGATTCGGATCGTACTCGATCGTCGCGACCGTGGCGTTCATATCGTCTTTGTTGCGCTTGAAGTCGATCAACCTGTACATCCGCTTGTGCCCGCCGCCACGATGGCGAACGGTTATCTTGCCCTGGTTGTTTCGCCCGGCCTTCCTGTTGAGGGGACGCAGCAGGCTCTTGGTCGGCTTGGACGTAGTGACCGCGTCGTGCGTATTGACCGAACTGTTGCGTCGGCCTGGCGATGTTCGTTTGTATTTCTTGATTGCCATGCTTTTACATTCCGACAGCTAGAACAAATCGATCCGGCTGTCCTCGTGGAGGACCACGACCGCCTTCTTCCAATGTCGCGTCAGGCCGCCCCGCGCGCCACTGCGACGCGTCTTGCCCTTGCGGTTGGCGGTGCGGACGTCCAGCACCTTCACGCCGTATATCTTCTCGACCGCCTGCTTGATCTGCGTCTTGTTGGCCCGGTAGGACACCTCGAAGGCATACGCGTTGCGCGTTTCAGCCTGATGGGTGGACTTCTCGGTTACCAGGGGGCGGATAACGGTTTCGTATATCGAAGTCTTCACGACGCGTCCTCCTGGCCGATCAGGGCTTTCATCGCATCGGAGGTCACGACCATTTTTTGGCGGGTGGCTACGTCGAAAGCGTTGAGCTCTTCGGCGATGCGGACCGTCAGGTCCTTAAGATTCCGGCAACTCAGATAGATGTTGCTGTCACGCTCAGCCAATGTCACCAGGCAGGAGCGGTTGATCTTGAGGTTATTGAATATCCGGGCCATCTCTTTGGTCTTGGGTTCGCTGGCGGACAAGCCGTCGACGATGAGCAAATCTTCGCCGAGTATCTTTGCCAGTATGGCAGTCTTGAGGGCGGCCCGCCGCATCTTGCGGGGAAGTGTCTTGCGGTAGCTGTGGGGTCGCTTGGCGAAGGCATGGCCGCCACCTTTTAGCACGTGCGTGCGGATGGCGCCTCGGCGGGCCCGGCCCGTGCCTTTCTGGCGGAACATCTTGCGCGTCGAGCCGGAGACCATTCCACGAGACTTCGTCGCGGCTGTGCCCCGACGTTTATTGGCATGGTAGGCCACCACCGCCTGCTTGAGCAGCGGGGCGTTGACCGTCGAGCCGAACGCCCGCTCGTCAACGCTCATCGTGTCGACCTTCTTGCCTTCGATGTTGTATATCGGTACTTCCAACATAGTCCTATCCTAGGGGAGCTACTGGCTAACCTTGGCAGTCTTGGAGAGTCTCACGAAAACCGTGCCGCCGTTTGGGCCTGGCACGGCGCCCTTGATCAACAGCAGACTGTTTTCCTTATCGATGCTCACCAGCTTGTGGTTGCGTGTGGTGCAGCGAACATGGCCCATGTGACCGGCCATTCGCTTGCCCTTCTTGATATTACCGGCGGTGCCCAGGTTCGTGGCGTGGCCGCCAATGGAACCGGCTGAGCGGTGCTTCCGCTTCACGCCGTGGCTGGCTTCCAGGCCCTTGAAGTTATGACGTTTCATAACACCGGCGAAACCTTTGCCCTTGCTCGTACCGATCACGTCGACATGGCTGACGCCGTCGAACACATCGACCGTCAGGGTCTGGCCCACCTCGATGTCAGCAGGCTCGTCGTCCAGGCGAACTTCGCGGATGAAACGCATGGGCTTACAACCCGCCTTGGCCGCGTGGCCGATGGCGGGCCTGGTCGCATTGTGCGCCTTTCGCTCGCCGAAGCCCAACTGCACGGCGTTGTACCCGTCGGTTTCGCCGGTCTTCACCTGTAGCACGCTGCAGGGGCCGGCCTGAACGACCGTCACCACGTGGAGCACGCCCAGCTCGTCGAAGACCTGAGTCATGCCGATTTTCTTGCCAATTAGTGCCGCCAACATACGTCGCCTGCCTTACGCTTTAATCTTTATGAATACGCCTGCGGGGACCACCAGGCGGTTCAAAGCCTCGACGGTTCGCACCGTCGGCTCGTAAATATCGATGATCCGTTTGTGTGTGCGCATCTCGAACTGCTCGCGCGACTTCTTGTCCACGTGCGGGCTACGCAGCACCGTGTAGCGCTCGATCCGCGTGGGCAAAGGGATAGGCCCACGGACGCGTGCTCCGGTGCGTTCGGCATAGTCGACGATATCTTTCGCCGAACTGTCCAAAGCCCGGTGGTCGTAGGCTTCCATTCTTATTCGTATCTTATCCTGCGTCATAGACTTACTCTCCGCCGGACTACCTCGCGCCTGCACCTTGGCCGCAAGATGCAGAGCTTTACAAGGATACTTATAAAACTTCTTATGTCAACATCCTTTGCCACTTTTTTTGAAAATCTCATTTTTTTTTAGCCATAAGCCATGATGCCCTTGGCAATTTCCGCGGGAACAGGTGCGTAGTTGCTTGGCTCCATTGTACTTGTGGCTCGTCCCTGCGTGAGCGACCGCAGCTCCGTCGCGTAGCCGAAAAGTTCCGCCAGAGGCACCAGGGCCGTCAGTATCCGGCGCGGGCCACGATGTTCCGTTTCCTTGATTTCCCCTCGTCGCCGGCTCAGATCGCTACTGACGGCGCCGAAGAACTCATCGGGGGTGGAAATCTCCACGTTCATGATCGGTTCGAGGAATGTCGGCTTGGCTCGGGCGACGGCTGCATCGAAGGCAAGCCTGCCCGCCTGCATGAAGGCGATGTCGCTGCTGTCCTCGGGGTGATGCTTGCCGTCCAGCAGCGTCACCTCAACGTTCACCATCGGATAGCCCGACAGCGGGCCTGACGTGGCGGCGTCGCGGGCGCCCTGTTCGACGGACTTGACGTACTGCCGCGGGATCGCCTCGCCCTTGAGCGCGTCGATGAACCGGAAATGCTCTTCGCCCTGCTCAGGGGCGAAGGGCTTGACCACCAGTTCGACCACGCCGTACTGGCCATGCCCGCCGGTCTGGCGAATGAACCTACCTTCAGCCGTCGCCTCTGTGGTGATAGCTTCCTTATAGGCCACGTTGGGCCTGCCCACTCGCACGTCCACGCCCATGTCCCGGGTGAGCCTGTTCTTGATAATCTCCAAGTGCAGCTCGCCCATGCCCGAAATCGTGCTCTGGCCCGTCTCGGTATCGTAGGCGTAGAAGAAGCTCGGATCCTCGCGCTTCAGTATAACCAGCGAATCGGCAAGCTTCTGCTTGTCGGCGTTGGTGCGCGGCTCGATGGACATCGTGATAACCGGATCGGGGAAATCCAGCCGTTCCAGCACGATGTGGTTTCGCATTTCGCACAGCGTGTCGCCCGTGCCGCTCTTGCGCAGGCCTACGAAGGCTACGATGTCGCCGGCCGTCGCCTCGTCGCGCTTGATCCGCTGCTTGGCGTGCATTTCCCAGATGCGAGCGACGTTTTCCTTGGTGCGCTGCGTGCTGTTGAACACCCGCGTGCCGCTCTTGATCGTGCCGCTGTATATGCGAACGAAGTTCAAGTCGCCATGTTGGTCCGAGGTAATTTTGAAGACCAGCGCGCTGAACGGCTCGTCGGGGTCGGGCTTTCGCTCGACGGTTTCCTCGCCTGTCAGGTCGGCATGGCCGGTCACGGACGGCACGTCCACCGGGCTTGGCAGGTAGTTGACCACGGCATCCAGCAGCAGGCGTACGCCGATGTTCTTCAGGGCCGACCCGCACAGGATGGGGAACAGCTCGCCGCTAATAACGCCCTTGCGGACGGCCCGCATGATGAGCTCCGCCGAGACGTCCTCATCGTGAACGAACTTGTCCAGCAGTTCTTCGTCGAACTCGGCGATGTCTTCGATCAGATCGTGCCGGTGGATCTCAGCCTCATCGGCGTACTCTGCGGGAATGTCGACTTCCTCGCGGTCGGCGGCGATATCCGCCTGGCTGTAGAGGTAGGCCCTTTGGGTGACCAGGTCGATCTCGCCGCGGTGGTCATCGCCGGCGCCCATTGGAATCTGCAGCATGGTCGTCTTGGCATGCAGGCGGGCTGTGATTTCCTCAGCCACCCGATAGAAGTCGGCGCCCGTACGATCCATTTTGTTGATGAAGCAAAGCCGCGGCACGCCGTAGCGTTCCGCCTGGGCCCAAACTGTTTCTGTTTGGGCTTCCACGCCGCCGACTGCACAGAACACCGCCACCGCGCCATCCAACACGCGCAGGGATCGCTCGACTTCGATTGTGAAATCGACGTGGCCCGGCGTGTCTATGAGCGTGATGCCGTACTCTCCCCACTCGAAAGTGGTCGCCGCCGACGTAATTGTGATGCCGCGTTCCTGCTCCTCGACGAGATAGTCCATAACGGCTGTGCCGTCATGCACTTCTCCCATTTTGTAGGTCCGCCCGGCGAAGTACAGGATACGCTCTGTGACTGTCGTCTTGCCGGCATCTATGTGGGCCATGATGCCGATGTTTCGTATTTTATCTAACTGCTTAGCCATTAATCCCGTTCTCGCTCGTCGATATCACGCACAGATCACGTAGCGTCCTCGGCTGTCGACCGGGATGCGTCGGCAAATGGGTGGGCCGATGGCCTCAAGCTTGCCGTGTGCTCGGCAAGCACCGGCCCAGACGCCTCCTCCGCCTTTCCGGCGGACAGTGCACATCTTTTTATGGGCCGGCCCGGTTGTTCTATCCTGCCGCGGCAGGCCCCGGCCGCGTCCATCCCGACCGGGGTCGCCCCCGCCAACGATCGACAGGAGCGATTCAACCAACACCGTTTCGGTCGGCCTTCGAGCAGGCCAACCAGCCAGATTGTCTTACTGAAAAACTGCTGTTACCAAGCGAAGTGCGCGAATGCCTTGTTGGCCTCGGCCATGCGGTGGATGTTCTCCCGCGTGGTCATCGCATTACCTTCGCCATTATAGGCGTCGAAAAGTTCTTTGGCCAGGCGCTTGGCCGTGGGCTGGCCTTTGCCGGCACGCACCGAGTCTCGTACCCAGCGGAAGGCCAGCGACAGCTGACGCTTTGACGATACTTGCATCGGCACCTGGTAGTTGGCGCCGCCAACTCTCTTGGAGCGAACTTCGATGCGCGGCTTGAGATTGGCGATGGCCTTTTCGAATACTTCCTGGGGAGGAATTTCCGTGATCCGCTCGCCGATCATGTCCAGTGCGTCGTAGACGATCCGTTGGCTGTTAGTCTTCTTGCCGTCGAGCATCATGTAGTTGATGAACTTGGCGATCAGCTTGCTGCCATAACGCGGGTCGGGTGCGAGTTGCTTTGTCGATGCTGTAAATCTCTTATATCCCATGGTCTTATTGCCTTAGTCTCTCTGCCGTCACTTGGGCCTCTTTGCGCCGTACTTGCTGCGGCTCTGCCGGCGGTTCTCGACGCCCAACGCGTCCAACGCACCGCGGACGATGTGGTATCGTACGCCTGGCAGGTCGCGTACACGCCCGCCGCGGACCAGCACAATGCTGTGCTCCTGCAGGTTGTGATCGATGCCAGGAATGTAGGCCGTGATTTCCTTGCCGTTACTCAGGCGAACCCTGGCGACTTTTCGCAGGGCGGAGTTAGGCTTCTTGGGCGGAACGGTCTTGACCAGCAGACATACGCCACGTCTTTGGGGACACCGATCCAAGGCCACGTTCTTCTTCTTGGCCTTTTGGACCTGGCGACGTCTCTTGACCAGTTGGTTAATCGTCGGCATTTAGCTGCCCTCTTGCTTTCTGGTTACTATTGTCCCGAAAGCGCTTGCTGCACCGCTCGGGTGATATCTTCATCGCTCAAAACGTCGCTGACCGGCTCGGTCTCTTCCGGCAGCGGCGCGAACTCAACATTGTGTTTGATCTTCATATTCAGGTAAGGCTTGAAGCTCGTACCTGCCGGAATAAGGTGGCCCAGGATAACGTTTTCCTTCAGGCCACGCAGTTCATCAACTTTGCCCGCCAGCGACGCTTCGGTGAACACTTTCGTGCTCTCCTGGAAACTGGCTGCCGACAGGAAGCTGTCCGACTGCAGCGACGCCTTGGTGATACCCAACAGCAGCGTCTTGGCCATCGCGGGCTTGGGCCTGCGCGTCTTGGCCGGCTCGCCGCTACTGGCTTCGACTTCGGCATTGGCCTGCTCGACCGTCTCTTTCAAGACGATCTGGTCGGTCGTGAACTCCGTATCGCCGCCAGTCGCTATCTTCAGCGAATCGCGCAGCCGCTTATTCTCGGCTGCAAAAGCGAATTTGTCAATAACATCTCCGGGCAGCAAATCGCTGTCACCGATATTTTCGACCGCAACACGTCGTAACATGCGTGACAGAATGATCTCAACGTGCTTGTCGTTGATAGGCTGACCGGCGCTGCGGTAGACGTTCTGCACTTCTGCCAGCAGGTACTGCTGCAGGGCCTCCTCGCCACGGATGGCCAAGATATCGTGCAGCACCAACGGGCCTTCCGTGAGCGGGTCGCCCGCTTCTACGTAGTCGCTCGTGTGCACCAGAAGGTGTCTATCGTGCGGCACGTGGTGTTCCCGCTCCATGCCGGACTCGCTGCGGACGGTGATGGTCATCTTGCCACGACGCTTGTCCGTTCGCAGTTCGACTCGGCCCGATATTTCCGCCATGGCGGCGGGGTCTTTCGGGCGACGCGCTTCGAACACTTCGGTAACACGGGGCAGGCCCGCGGTGATGTCCTGCGTACGAGCAATGCCTCTCGGCTGGCGGGCGAGCAGTTCGCCGGCCTTGACGGTCTGGCCCTCGTCCACTTCAATGCGGACCTTCGAAGGCAGATAGTGGAAATCGAGAATCTTGCCGCTCTTATCCTCGATGACAACCCGCGGGTGCTTTTCGCCCTTGTGCTCGATAACGACCAGCTTGTTGTCCCCGCGATCGGCGTCCACTCGAACCGTCTCGCCCTCTTCGATATCCTGGAAGCGGACCACGCCGTCGGCTTCGGCGAGTGTCGGCACGCTGTGAGCTTCCCACGCTACGAGGCATTCGCCTTGCTTGACCTTGCCGCCGTCCTTGAAGAACACCAGCGAGCCATAGGGGACCTTGTACTTCTCCAGCTCGCGGTCCTTATCATCCAGTATGGCGATTTCGCCGTTACGTTTCAGGCAGACAAGATTCTTGCCCTGCTCTCCTTTGACTTCCACAACGCTCAGTTCGCGGTACTGTACAACGCCCGACACGCCTGCCTTGATCTCCGACTCGACAACCGAGCCCGTCGCCACGCCGCCGGTGTGGAACGTTCTCATCGTCAGCTGCGTGCCTGGCTCGCCGATGGATTGGGCGGCTATGATGCCCACAGCCATGCCTTCCTCGACCTGCTTGCCGGTCGACAGGTCCTGCCCGTAACAGGTGGCGCAACAGCCTAGCGGGCTTTCGCACGTCAGCGGGCTGCGAACGCGTATGGACTCCAGGCCGAGACTTTCGATCTTGCCGGCCATCGATGCGTTGATGATTTCGTTCTCTTTGACGATCACCTCATCGGTGATCGGGTTGACGATGTTCTCTCTGGCGGACCGCCCGATGATGACGTCTCGCAGAGGCACGTCCACCTGCTCGCCCTTGTAGACGGCAGACTTGGGAATGCCCATCAACGTCTTGCAGTCGATCTCCGTAACGATGACGTTCTGGGCGACGTCGGCGAGTTTGCGCGTGAGGTAGCCCGAGTCGGCCGTCTTGAGAGCCGTGTCGGCCAGGCCCTTGCGCGCACCGTGGGTGGAGGTGAAGTATTCCAGCACGGTCAGGCCTTCGCGGAAGTTCGCCTTAATCGGCGCTTCGATGATGTCGCCGGAGGGCTTTTGCATCAGGCCTCGCATGCCGGCGAGCTGGCGAATCTGATCGATGTTGCCGCGAGCGTTGGAGTTGAACATCATCCAAATCGGGTTGAGGTAGTTGGGGTCGTCCTCGTGCTCGTCGTTCTTCAGGCTATCCAGCAACGCGCGGGTGACTTCCTCCCGCACGTGGATCCAGATATCCAGAATCTGGTTGTATCGCTCGGTGTCGGTAATGGCTCCGGCGCGGAAGTTGTCCTCGACGACGTCCACCTTGGCCTGAGCGGTCTCGATGATTTCCGTCTTGGTTGGGGGAATCTTCGCGTCGGTAATGCCGAAGGATATGCCCGCCAGCGTCGAATACGCGAAACCAAGCGCCTTGATGTCGTCCAGCAGGTCGATGGTGAAAGATCGGCCCAGGATCGCATGGCAATCGCTGATAACTCGGCTCGTGCCCTTGGCGCCCAATGTCATGTTATAGAACGGCATGCCATCCGGCAGGATGTCGTTAAAGATGCATCTGCCCGGCGAGGTGACAAGGCGGCGATCCTTGGGCTTGTAGGTCTCTTCCTCTTCGCTGACGTCTCGATCGTCCGGCAGGCGAACGACTACCATAGCGTGCATGCCGATTCGCCCCATCTCGTAAGCGGTAATCGCTTCGTCAGGATGGTGGAACACGGGGTAAGACTCGCCATCTTCATAACGCACGAGCTTCACGCTGGCGTCGACAAAGTGCGAGCCTTCGCCGACCGTCAGATAGTAAACGCCCAAGACGATATCCTGCATCGGCATGGCGATAGGTGCGCCGCTTGATGGCGAGAAGATGTTGCACGTGGCCAGCATCAGCACGTGGGTCTCTGCCTGGGCTTCCACGCTCAGAGGCAGGTGGACGGCCATCTGATCGCCATCGAAGTCGGCATTGAAGCCTTTGCACACCAGCGGGTGAATCTTGATGGCGTTGCCTTCGACCAGTACCGGCTCAAAGGCCTGAATGCCCATGCGGTGAAGCGTAGGTGCACGGTTGAGCATGACGGGGTGCTGGTAGGTTACTTCTTCCAGGATGTCCCAGATTTCCTGGTCGCGCCGCTCGAGCATTTTCTTGGCGGACTTGATCGTGTCGGCCAGGCCACGCTGCTTGAGCTTGCGGATGATGAACGGTTGGTACAGTTCCAGGGCGATTTTTTTCGGCAGGCCGCACTGGTGCAGGCGGAGTTCCGGGCCGACGACGATAACAGATCGGCCGGAGTAATCCACACGCTTGCCCAGCAGGTTCTCACGGAAGCGGCCCTGCTTGCCCTTGATCATGTCGGTGAGGCTCTTGAGGGGTCGATTGGCCGTGCCCTGCACGGGCCGGCGGCATCGGCTGTTGTCGAACAGCGCGTCGACTGCCTGCTGGAGCATTCGCTTTTCGTTGCGAATGATGACCTCGGGGGCGTTGAGGTCCATCAGCTTCTTGAGGCGGTTATTGCGGTTAATGATTCGCCGGTACAGGTCGTTGAGATCGCTGGTGGCGAAATTGCCGCTCTGCAGCAGCACCAGTGGGCGCAGGTCCGGCGGAATGACGGGAATAACCCCCATCACCATCCACTCGGGATGATTGCCCGACACGCGCAGGTTTTCCACGAGCTTCAGACGTTTGGTCAGATCCTTGGTCTTCTGCTTGGAGGACGTCTTGGCCAGCCCATCGCGCAGTTCATCGGCCGTCACGGCCAGGTCCAGTTTTTCCAGCAAGGCCTGGACAGCTTCGGCGCCCATCAGGGCCTTGAAGTCGTCGCCGTACTTTTCCAAGGCGGCGCGATATTCTTCCTCGTTCAGCACCTGCTTGTATTTCAGGGGCGTCTGGCCGACTTCAGTGACGACGTAGTCCTGGAAGAGAATGATCTTCTCCAGGTCGGATGTCTTCATGTCCAGCAGCGTGCCAAGCCTGCTGGGCAGAGCTTTGAAGTACCATATATGCACGATGGGCGCAGCCAGGTTGATGTAGGCCATGCGCTTGCGGCGGACGCGTGAGTGGGTCACCTTCACGCTGCACCGGTCGCAGATAATGCCTTTGTGCTTCGTGCCCTTATACTTGCCGCACGCGCACTCCCAGTCTCTCTCTGGGCCGAAGATTTTCTCGCAGAACAGGCCGTCTTTTTCCGGTCTGTAGGTACGATAGTTGATCGTCTCGGGCTTCTTGACTTCGCCAAATGCCCAACTGCGGATATCGTTGGGGGAAGCCAATTGAATCTTCACCGATCCGTAGTCGTTTATGCGATCAAATACGCTATCAGCCATGCCGTATCACTCCCAAGTGGGAAAACCGATCTAGATCAGTCGTTTCTTTTCGAGTGTTATGTTCAGGCCCAGACCACGCAACTCACTGCACAGCACGTCGAAGCTGACCGGCGTGCCGGAATCCAGTATATTCGTGCCCTTGACCATCGATTCGTAAATCTTGGTCCGACCTTCCACGTCGTCGCTCTTGACGGTGAGCAATTCCTGCAACGTGTAGCTGGCGCCATATGCTTCCAGGCCCCACACTTCCATCTCGCCGAACCGCTGGCCGCCCGTTCGGGCCTTGCCGCCAAGGGGCTGTTGGGTAATCAGCGAGTACGGGCCCGTCGCTCGAGCGTGAATCTTCTCATCCACAAGATGATGTAGCTTGTTCATGTAGATGTAGCCGACGGTAACCTTCTGCTCGAGCGCCTCGCCGGTCCGGCCATCGTAGACGACAATCTTGCCGTCCTCGGGCATTTCCACCAGCAACTCACTGGTCTCACCGGCCTGTTGGACGGCGTCGATGTCCTCGCACCGCTCGCGTACGTGCTCGTTGGCTTCGCGAATGCAATCGAAGATTTCCTCTTCCTTGGCGCCGTCGAATACGGGGGTGACGGCCTGGAAGCCCAGCACAGCCGCCGCCCAACCGAGGTGCGTTTCGAGAATCTGCCCGAGATTCATACGACCGGGCACGCCGAGCGGGTTGAGCACGATGTCCACAGATGTACCATCAGCAAGGAATGGCATGTCCGCTTGCGGCAGAATGCGGGCTATGACGCCCTTGTTGCCGTGGCGGCCCGCCATCTTGTCGCCAACGCCGAGCTTTCGCTTTGTGGCCACGCATACCTTGACCATCTCCAGCACGCCCGTGGGCAGCTCATCGCCGCGTTTCATGTGGCCCAGCTTGCGGTCCATTTCCTTGCGGATCAGCAGTAGCCTCGGCCAGAACTTTTCATAGACCTGCTCGATCTGCTGCTTTGCTGCAGGACTGGCGGACTTGACCCACTTGAAGGCGAACTCTTCGATTTGCTCGAGCACGACGGCTTCTATGTCGCTCTGGGCGACCTTCTGCTTCGTGGAGGGATCGACGATCTCCGAGCCCAGCACCTCGTTCATCTCGCCGATCATGGTCCGGAATATCTTGATCATTCGCCGGTTCATGCTCTGACGATACTGCCGCATTTCCTTTTGCAGCTCTTTCTTGCGGTCTTCCGTCATGTGCATGCGCCTGCTGAACCTGCGGGCATCGATAACGACGCCTTCCTCACCGGCCGGCAGTTCGAGGCTGTCGTTCTTCACGTCCTCGCCGGCCCGGCCGAATATGGCGTGCAGCAGCTTTTCTTCGGGGGATAGCTCGCTCTTGCTCTTGGGGGCTACCTTGCCGACCAGAACATCGCCCGCAATTACCCGCGTGCCGATCTGCACAATACCGCCCGCGTCGAGGTTGCGGAGCATCTTCTCGGAAACGTTCGGGATGTCGCGTGTGAACTCCTCGCGGCCTAGCTTGGTCTCCCGGACTTCGACATCGTACTCCTCCAAGTGCAAGGAGGTGAACGTGTCCTCTTTGACCAGCTTCTGCGACAGGAGAATTGCGTCCTCGAAATTGTAGCCGTCGAAGGGCATGAAGGCTACAAGCACGTTCCTGCCCAGTGCCAACTCGCCTTGGTAGCAAGACGGGCCGTCCGCGAGGACCTGGCCTTTCTTGACGCGAGTGCCTTCGGTGACAATGGGTTTCTGCGTCATGCAGGCTCGCTCGTTGAGTTGAGTAAACTTCCGCAGGACATATTCGTCGCTGTCGTCGATGACGATCAGCTTTGAGTCCACATAGGTTACCACGCCGCCCTTTGATGCACGGACAACCATGCCGGAGTTCTGGGCCACCGGGTGTTCCATACCCGTAGCCACAACAGGTGGCTCGGCCCGCAGAAGCGGCACGGCCTGTCGCTGCATGTTCGAACCCATCAACGCGCGGTTGGCGTCATCGTGTTCCAGGAACGGAATCAGGGAAGCTGAAACGCCGACGGTCTGCTTGGGGGAGATGTCCAGGTAGTCGACATCCTTACCCTCGACCATTTTCACTTCGCCCATCGCCCTGGCCAGTACGTGTGCATCGGGCAGGCGATGGCTATCTCGCGGGCCGGCTTCAAGTGCGTCCGGCGGGGCGAGAACGGTTTCCATTTCCTCGTCGGCGCGGAGGAACACTGTCTCGCCGGTGGGCTTATTGCGAGCGACTTTTCGGTACGGCGTGACAAGGAAGCCGTACTCATCGACCGTAGAGTAGATGCCCAGCGAACTGATCAGGCCGATGTTGTTGCCTTCCGGCGTCTCGATCGGGCAGATTCGACCATAGTGACTGATATGCACATCGCGAACTTCGAAGCCCGCTCGCTTGCGGTTCAGGCCACCCGGTCCCAGGGCACTCAGACGCCGCTCGTGCGTCAGTTGCGCCAGGGGGTTCTGCTGGTCGACGACCTGGCTGAGTTCGCCTCGGCCAAAGAAGTAGTCCACGCTTGACGAGATGCTCTTGGAGTTCACCAGATCGGCGATCTTCTTGATCTCATCGGGCTCTTTGAGGCTTATGCGTTCCTGTACGGTGCGGCGGAGCTTGAGGAAGCCCTTTCGCAGCTCATCGGAAGCCAGCTCGTCGACTGTCCGCAAACGACGGTTGCCCAGGTGGTCGATATCGTCCACGCCGCCCTGGCCGTCTCGCAGCTTCATCAAATACTTGATGGTGTTCACAAAGTCGTCCGTACGCAACGTCATGATGGACTCGGGCACTTCCTGGTGGAACTTGCGGTTGATGCGGAACCGGCCGACCTTGCCCAGGCGGTAGCGATTCTCGTCGTAGAATTTTTCCTTGAAGAGCGTCTTGGCCTTTTCGAGGTTGGCTGGGTTGCCGGGCCTCAGGCGCATGTAAATGCGAAGCAGCGCGCTTTCGTGGTCGTCGGCGCTATCGTCAACGAGCGTGTTGAGCAGCAGCGGGTCGCTGGCGTCCTCGATGACGTCGAACTTCTTCGTGGGGGAGGCGATGATTTCCGTCAGCTTCTCGCCAACCTGCCCACCGGCGGGGACCAGTTCCTCGCCGCTGTCGGGATCGATGAAGGCCTGAACAAGGTACATCTCCGGGCGGAGCCGATCCTTGCCGATCGTCTTGACGGTGTAGAACTCGCGGATGACCTGCTCGACCGTGCCGAATTTTTCATCCATGGCCCGCAGGAAGGTCGTTGCGGGAATCTTGCTGGATTGGTCGATCCGCATGATCAACGCATCCTTCTTCGTCACCGAAAGCTCGATCCAACTGCCGCGCTCGGGAATGACTCTCGCCCCGTGCAGCGGACGGTCCGTCTCCTGCATTTCGACGGTGAAATCAACGCCCGGCGAACGGTGCAACTGCGAAACGATTACCCGCTCCGCGCCGTTGATGATGAACTCGCCGCCGCCGATCATGATGGGCATCTCGCCGAGGTAGACGTTCTCCTCGAGGACGTCCTTGGTGTCCTGGCGGGTCAGACGGCACTGCACGCGCAAGGGCCGGCCATACGTCAGACGCAGGTCAGAACATTCTCGCGGCGTATAGCGCGGCTCGTCCAGCTCGTAGCCCAGGTACTCCAGCTTGACGTTCTCGTCGTAACTGATGATCGGGAACGTTTCTTGCAACAGGGCTTCCAAGCCTTGTTTCTTGCGCTTGCCCGACGGCGTACCCACCTGCAGGAAGCGGGCGTAGCTGTTGACCTGAATGTCATTGAGATCGGGGATGGGCAAACCATCGCCCACCTTCGAGAAGTCCCTGACTCGATCCATTCGCAGCATAATCGCGGTGTCCTTTAGTAGCGTTGCCTGTTATTATCGCCCGCCCTCGCCCGGGCGCCCGGGCGAGGGGAACGATATTTCTAGCGTGATCGACCGTGGGCCGATCTGTACTTATTCGATCGAGACCGTGGCGCCGGCCTCTTCCAACTGGGTCTTGGCCTCGTCGGCTTCTTCCTTGGTCACGCCTTCCTTGACAGCCTTGGGCGCGCCGTCGACCAGATCCTTGGCTTCCTTGAGGCCCAGGCTCGTCAGAGCGCGGACGGCCTTGATAACCTGGATCTTCTTGTCGCCGACTTCCTTGAGCATCACGTTGAAGGCTGTCTGCTCTTCTTCTTCCTCGGCAGCGCCATCGGCGGGGCCGGCCATCATCACTGCACCACCGGCTGCCGGCTCGATGCCGAACTCAGCCTTCAGGAAATCCTTGAGGTCAACAGCTTCCTTGAGCGTCAGGGCTGCGATCTTAGTGCCGAGGTCTTTGATCTCCGCGGCGAATTCTTTTGTCTCTACGGGAGCATCTGCATTGGCTTCTTCCGACATTTTAATTCTCCAAAACAGCTACATTTTCCGGCCTGATAGGTGAGACCACAGCGGTCTCATTTAACCCTTGCGGGCCAATCCGCAGCCGGGCAATTGTTGTATTATTCAGCCGCCTCGTCGCCGGCGGGCTTGTCTTCTTCGGCGGGCGCTTCTTCAGCAGACGCCTCTTCTGCGGAAGCTTCTTCTGCCGGCGCTTCGGTGGCGGGGGCTTCGGCGGCTACGGCCACGGCCCCGCCGCTGTCGTCACTGTCGCCGGAATCGGCAGGAACGGGCGAGCCGGCATCTTCGCTGTCGCCGCCGTCTTCTTCGATCTTCTTAAGCACAGAGGCGATCTGACTGCCTGGGGCGATGATGCACGAAGATACGTTCGAACCGGCTGACAGAATCGCCCCGACAACCTGGCCGATCGCTTCTTCCCGCGTGGGGAAGTCAGCCAGCTCTGCCATGCGGTCGGCGCCGAACAGGTCGCCATCCAGCAGCGCGCCCTTGACGTTCAGCATCTTCACTTCTTTGGCGATATCGCGAAGCTCGCGAACGACCGAGACGATGCTGTCCGAGCCCCACGCCAATGCGCACGGACCGGTCAGCAGCTCAGCCGCCGTCTCCAGGCCGACTTCCTTGAAAGCCTGCTTGGCCAGCGAGTTCTTGACGACGCTGATGTGCATATCTTTTTCCAGCAGTCGGCCTCGGATTTCGTTATTGGTGATCGCGTCGATACCCGTAAGGTCGACAACCGCCACCGACGTAACGCCCTCCAGGCGCCCGACGATCTGCTTGCGAATCATTTCTTTGACTGGCTTGCTCATTATTGCACCTCAGAAGTCGTTAGACTTCCAACTCCACTGACGGGGACATCGTTGCCGACAGGCACGCCTTCTTTATGTATACGCCCTTCATCGATGAAGGCCGAAGCCGCTTGACGTGGTCCACGAACGCCTTGATGTTCTCGGCGAGTTTCTCCGTATCGAAGCCTACCTTGCCGACGGGCACGTGCAGGTTGCCGCCATCGTCGTTGCGGTACTCAACCTTGCCGGCTACGTAGTCGGTAACAATCTGGGCGATGTCGTCGCCGACGGTGCCGGCCTTGGGTGATGGCATCTTGCCTTGCGGGCCAAGAACTCGACCGAGCTTGGAGACGCTTCGCATCATCTTTGGCGTGGCCACCGCTACGTCGAAGTCCATCCAGCCGTCGGATATTTTCTTGATCAGCTCGTCGCTACCGGCCTCAATGGCGCCGGCTGCGATGGCGGCCTCGACATCCTGCTCCTCGCAGAACGCCACAACCTTACGCGTCGCACCAATGCCGTTGGGCAGCGACAGCGACCCGCGAATCTGCTGGTCGGACTGACGGGGATCTATGCCAAGGTGCATCACCAGATCGACTGTTTGGTCGAACTTCGCGGCGGAAAAGCCTTTGACAGCCCCTGCCGCGGCAGTGATGTCCAGCTTGCCTTCCGGCACTTTCTCAAGGCATTCCGTAAACCGCTTGCTTGCCTTATTGCTCATTATTGCTCCAATAGCGTCCGTTAAGACTCCCACTGTTATGCGCCCGTGGTAAGGCGGCAGACCATCTGCGATTTCTCTTGAACTATCCTTCGACGGTAATGCCCATGCTGCGGGCAGTGCCTTCGATGATCCGGCAGCCATGCTCGACATCGTGGGCGCTCAGATCGGCCAACTTCGTCTCGGCGATCTTGCGAATTTGATCCATGGTAACCGTGCCGACCTTTTCCTTGTTGGGCACGCCCGAGCCCTTGGCGATCTGGGCGGCGTCTTTCAGCAGCGCCGACGCCGGCGGGCTCTTGGTGATGAAGGTAAAAGTCTTATCTGCGTAAATGCTGATAACCACCGGGATGGGAGTACCGTTGTACTCCTTGGTCGCCTCGTTGAACTGCGAGACGAACTGCCCGATATTGACGTTATGTTGACCCAAGGCCGGGCCTATCGGCGGGGCGGGAGTCGCCTGCCCACCGGCGGCCTGAAGCTTGATCTGTGCTACGATTTCCTTAGCCATGATTCACTACTCTCACGCAGATGGGGCACTAGGCCTTTTCCACCTGCCAATATTCCAATTCCACGGGCGTCGCACGCCCAAAGATTGTAACGATAACTCTGACCAATCCCTTGTCGATCAGCACTTCGTCGATGGCGCCTTCGAAGTTTTCGAACGCGCCTTCCTTGATCTTGATCATGTCGCCCTTCTCGAACTCCACGGCGACCGGTCCGCCTTCTTCCGCCTTGGCGACCTGCATGAGCATTTTCTCGGCATCCGACGATGACATCGGAGTCGGCTTGCCGCCCGAGCCGATAAAATCGCCAACGCCCGTCGTTTCGCGAATCAGGAACCAGGGATCTTCATGCAGCCGGCCCTGCTCGTCCAATTCCATCTCGATAAACACATAGCCGGGGTACATCTTGCGGTTGACGAACTTCTTTTCGCCTCGCCCTCGCGGCGTGGGGCGCCGCTCGGTAGGAACGAGAATCCGTCCTATCTGCTCGGTGAGACCTTCGATCTTCACCTTGCGTTCCAAGGCGTCGCGCACCTGGTCCTCCTTATTGGAGGCCACTCTGAGCACCAGCCATTGCTTGTCCATCTCGACGCCTTCCGCATTCATCCGATGATCCCCAGCCAGCCGAATAGCACTGTAAGTGTCATGTCCATGGCAAACAGCACGCCCATCATGATGAACGTAGTGACGATAACCACCTTAGTGGACCCGATGACTTCTTTCCTGCTGGACCAGGAGACTTTCCTCATCTCGCCTTCAGTGGCGATCAGGAAGTCGGCGGGCTTTCTCTTGTTGATCAGCCAGCCAACGAACATCGCCACGACCAACACCACAGCGGCAGGGATGCCGAACTGGATGTAGGGGTTGCCGGCCCCTTCCAGGGATTTGGCCAATTCGGCCGCACCGAACATGGTTATCACCATCGCGGCTGCCCAGCTGCCCAGCCTTGTGTACTTGCCCTGGCCGCGTTTATAGATTTCGATCTTCATTGCCGTTTCCGACCGCTTCTCAAATAGGCCCAAAGGTGCACGGGCGAAATCGGTTCTTCCGCTCCGGTGCGACGGGCCTTGCCTGCACCGTGCATTCTTCCGCTTTCGCCGAGGAAATTACCTGGCGTGGTATAACTTACAACTACTAGTTAACAGCTATCCAACTACTTCATGCCCACTAGGGGCCCCGGCCGCGGCCGTCCGCCGCGGCCAACAAACACGGCAGGGAGGACTTGAACCCCCAACCTGCGGTTTTGGAGACCGCTGCTCTGCCAATTGAGCTACTGCCGTTTGGAGGTACAGCCCCACCGGACTAACCGGCGGGGCCGTGTTGGCCAATTACTTACGCTTAATTTTGTGCTCAGTATGCTTTCGCAATCTCGGGGAATATTTCTTCAGCGTAAACTTCGGCGTGCCGCCCTTGACGTTAACCTGAATGCGATAATTCAGGTCGCCCGTCTCGGTGCACTGAAGCCATACGTATTCCCGTGCTTTTGACTTGGCCATCGAAAACTTACTCCAGAATCTTTGTCACAACGCCGGCGCCAATGGTCCTGCCGCCTTCACGAATGGCGAACCGCAGACCCTCTTCCATGGCGATGGCCGTGTTGAGCAACTGAACTTCCATCGTAACGTTGTCGCCGGGCATGCACATTTCCGCGCCGCCCAACAACTTGATCGTGCCAGTTACATCGGTCGTCCGGAAGTAGAACTGCGGACGATAGCCGGTGAAGAACGGGTTGTGACGCCCGCCCTCTTCCTTCGTCAGCACGTATACCTCGCCCTCGAACTTCATGTGCGGGGTAATCGAGCCCGGGGCAGCCAGCACTTGCCCGCGCTCCAGGTCATCCTTCTCCACACCACGCAGCAGCAGGCCAGTGTTGTCGCCGGCTTGGCCGTAGTCCAGGGTCTTGTTGAACATTTCTACGCCGGTGACCGTCGTCTTCTGGGTCTCGCCCAGCCCGACGATTTCGATAGCCTCGCCGACGCGGATTTCACCACGCTCGATACGACCCGTGCCGACCGTGCCGCGGCCCTTGATCGAGAAAACATCCTCGACGGGCATCAGGAACGGCTTGTCAATTTCGCGCAGCGGCTCGGGGACGTACTCGTCCAACGCAGCCGCCAGCTCCATGATGCACTCGCCGCCGGGGCCGTTGGGGTCGGCGATGGCCGCGGTGGCCGAGCCCATGATAACAGGGGCATTGTCGCCATCGAAGTCGTACTTGCTGAGCAGCTCGCGAACTTCCAGCTCAACCAGCTCAAGCAGTTCGGGATCGTCGACGAGGTCGACCTTGTTAAGAAACACGACCAGCTTGGGCACGTTGACCTGACGAGCAAGCAGCACGTGCTCGCGGGTCTGGGGCATCGGACCATCAGCGGCCGAGACGACCAGAACCGCACCGTCCATCTGGGCGGCGCCTGTGATCATGTTCTTGACATAGTCGGCGTGGCCCGGGCAGTCAACGTGAGCATAGTGACGGTTGGCCGTCTCGTACTCCACGTGAGCAGTGGCGATGGTCAGAATCTTTGTCGGGTCACGCCGGCCTTGCGATTCGGATGCCTTGGCGATCTCGTCGTAACTCTTGGCCTTGCAAAAGCCTTTGGCTTCAAGCACGATTGTGATCGCAGACGTCAACGTAGTTTTTCCGTGGTCAACGTGACCGATCGTACCAACGTTGACGTGCGGCTTATTCCTTTCGAATACTTCCTTGGCCATTCGTCATGCTCCTGTATTTAAGTCCTTGGCTCGTTCGCTTCCGCGGTAATTTCCAATTTCAGTTTCATACATCTGCCAACAGCTCCGCGAGGCAACACGTATCGACACACCAACTTAGCGGCGCGGTCAAAGCTGCTGATGGGGGTCGAACCCATGACCTCGTCCTTACCAAGGACGCGCTCTACCACTGAGCTACAGCAGCGTTACACGGGTACGTCCCAGCAGCAGCCCAGGCTTGCCGCTTCGGCGCGGGCATACTCCTAGCGGGGCTATGGCATAGACGGTCCAGTATATTTATGCAAAATCGAGTGTCAAAACTTTTTTCAGAAATTTGTAACTTTAATTTCCCCAAAGCATCCTGAGGCCGTCAACCCCTCCCCCGCCAGCGCCGTCCACAGCTCGCCCCAACTGCCCGCCAATCCACGACTCTTGCCGCCACTTCCCGTCAGCCCCACGTCCACGCCCGATCTGCAACGTCAAATCTGCGCGCAAAACACGTCGCTCGGCCTCCCTCGACGAGTCGCCGACCCCCGCCCCGGCTCGACCTCGGCCGACCTCGCGCCGTCCATCGCGCGCCCGGTCGCGCCGATCCCTACTCCACCGTCACGCTTTTGGCGAGGTTACGCGGCTTGTCAACGTTGCACCCCCTGGCCACGGCTGCGTGGTAGGCAAGCAACTGAAGCGGAATCACCGTCAGCAACGGCTGGAGTGGCACCGGACAGTCCGGCACGTATATCACGTTCTCACAATACTTTGCAATCTCGTCGTCCCCTTCGGTCGCCACGGCGATCACCTTGCCCTTGCGGGCCCGGACCTCTTCGATATTGCCGATCACCTTATCATATGTCTCGCAGCGTGTGGCGATGAAGACGACCGGCATGCCCTCGTGAATCAGGGCGATGGGCCCGTGTTTCATCTCGGCGGCAGGCAGGCCTTCTGCGTGTATGTAGCTTATCTCCTTGAGTTTAAGTGCACCTTCCAGGGCTATCGGGTAGTTATACCCCCGCCCCAGGAACAGCCAATTGTCATAATCCACGTGCTGAGCGACCGCATCCTTCACCGCATCGGACTGGGCGAGCACCGTGGTCATCTGGTCGGGGATGGCTTCTAAAGCACGCATATAACCGGACATAACCGCGTGGGACATGTGTCGCCGCCGCCCCAGCATCAGTGCCATCATCGTCTCGATTACCAATTGGCAGGTGAACGCCTTGGTCGAAGCCACGCCAATTTCAGGCCCAGCATGCAGATACACACCCGCGTCGCTCTCCCGGGCGATCGTCGAGCCGACTGCATTGACGATACCCAGCGCCAGCGCCCCTTTCTGCTGGGCTTCCCGCAGGGCTGCCAAGGTGTCCGCCGTCTCCCCGGACTGGCTGATGGCGATGACCAGCGTGCCGTCTTCAACGATCGGGTTGCGATATCTAAACTCGCTGGCATACTCCACTTCCGTCGGTATGCGGGCGAGGTCCTCAAACAAGAACTCCCCTACCAGCCCCGCATGCCAGGCCGTGCCGCATGCCGTGAGGATGATCCTGCGGGCCTTGACGATGTCTCTGCTGACGTCGTCGAGCCCGCCAAGAACGATCCGCATCTCCCGCATGTCAAGCCGCCCACCCATCGCCATGCGCGCAACTTCAGGCTGTTCAAAGATTTCCTTCAGCATGAAGTGGTCGAACTCGCCCTTGGCGATCTCTTCGAGCGACCATTCGATCTGGTTGATCTCCTTGGTGACCGGCACGTTGTCGATGGTCGTTGTCCGGTACCCGTCCCGGCTAACGACGGCCATTTCGTTGTCATTGAGATAGATCACATTGGCCGTGTGCTCGATGACGGCCGAGGCATCCGACGCGACGATATATTCCTCTGCGCCAACACCAATTATGAGCGGGCTGCCCTTGCGGGCGACCACCAGCTTGTCTGGCTCGTCGGCGCTGAGCACGACTATGCCGTACGTCCCCGTCACTTCCCGCAGCGCCAACTGCACCGCCGAGGCCAGGTCGTCGGTCTCCTTGCGGAACTGGCTTATCAGGTGGACGAGCACCTCGGTATCCGTTTCGCTGCGGAACTGACAGCCCTTGCCGATAAGGAACTGCTTGAGGGTGGCATAGTTTTCAATGATGCCGTTATGCACCAGGGCGATCGTGCCGTCGCAGTTGAGGTGAGGGTGGGCATTGGCGGCGTTGGGCTCGCCGTGGGTTGCCCAGCGGGTGTGGGCAATGCCTATCGTGCCCGCCTGCACGTGGGTATCCTGCTCGACGAGCTGCTCTACTTCGCTGACTCGCCCGGGGCACTTGGCCAGGGCCAGTTCGCCCTCGTGGAACACGCAGAGGCCGGCTGAGTCATACCCGCGGTACTCCAGGCGTTTGAGCCCTTCGATCAGCAGGCCGCTCGCTTGTTTATTGCCAACATAGCCAACAATTCCGCACATGGTCGATTCTCCTGGCGCACAGCGCCCGTCAATTCATCGGCCAACGGGGGCGTCAAGTTTCGCCGTCTTGCTCGGAAAACTTCCGCTCTCCAAGCCGCTTAGAGATGTCTGGTCAAGTGTAGCACCCCACAGGCCGGCGAACAACGCGAACTTCCGCCTCCCTGCGGGTGGTCAGGAGTTGCGTACGCCGTAAGCCCCGCAGGGGCGGTCGTGACTGAGCCGACACGACCGCCCCTGCGGGGCTCTGCCAATTTCACCACCCCCAGCCCCAAGGCTTCCGCCTTGGGCTAAGAACGATCGCCCCTACGGACCTGAAAGGCCATGGCCCACGCGATCGACCAGGGGCGCACGAGCCCGGCTACCACCTGCCCGTCGGCAGTTTTCGCCCTGCGGGCTCTTTGCGCATCGTACAGATCGTTTCGTCGCCCGGCTTTGCTCGCCTGGCTGGGGCGCATCATATATAATGTCGCCCATGGATTTGCTGCGACAAGCCGAAGACGCCGCCATCGCCGCACACGCACCACTGGCTGTGCGGATGCGCCCCCAGACCATCGACGAAGTGCTGGGCCAGGATGACTTCCTCGGCGCGGGCAAAATGCTGCGACGCATGCTGGAGGCGGACAGCCTGTCCAGCCTGATATTCCATGGCCCGCCGGGCAGCGGCAAAACAACGCTCGCACACGTCATCGCCGCCCACTGCTCCGCTACGTTCCACATGGTCAACGGCGCGTCGGCGTCGGTCAAGGAAGTACGCGAGATCATCGCCCGCGCCCGGGTAGCGCTGGCGGCCAACGGCCAACGCAGCGTGCTGTTCATCGACGAGCTGCACCGCTTCAACCGCGCCCAGCAGGATGTACTGCTGGACGACGTGGAAAATGGCACGGTCATCCTTATAGGCGCGACGACGGAGAATCCGTTTTTCACCATCAACTCACCGCTGCTGAGTCGCTCGACGGTTTTCAAGTTCAGCCCGCTAACCGAAGACGACATCGTCAAGCTACTCCGCCGAGCACTGGCCGATGAGGATCGCGGGCTGGGCAAATACACCGTGCAGGCCAGCGACGAGGCCCTGGATCACCTGGCGACGATATCCGACGGCGACGCCCGCCGGGCGCTCACCGCACTGCAGGTCGGCGTGATGAGCCAAGCCCAGGCGGGCGCCAAGGCGGATATAGTGTTCGATCTGGCGACCGCTCAGGAGTCCATCCAGGCCAAGGCTGTGCAGTACGACTCCCACGGCGACATGCACTATGACGCGATAAGCGCGTTCATAAAGTCCATGCGCGGCAGCGACCCGGACGCCGCCGTCTACTGGCTGGCCCGCATGCTGGTGGCCGGCGAGGACCCGCGCTTCGTCGCCAGGCGCATCGCGATACTGGCCAGCGAGGACATCGGCAACGCCGACCCCCGGGCGATTTCTGTCGCAGCGGCTGCATTCGACATTACCGAACGCGTCGGCATGCCCGAGTGTCAGATCACGCTCGCCCAGGCTGCGATATACATGGCGTGTGCCCCCAAGAGCAACGCCAGCTACATGGCAATCGCCCAAGCCACCGCCGACGTGCGAAATAACCGCACCACGCCCGTGCCCGTGCATCTGCGAAACGCACCGCATCCAAAAATGGCTGAACTTTACGGGTACGGCAAGGGGTATCAGTACAGCCACGACCATCCGGGCGGCATCAGCCCGGACCAAGACTACCTCGGCGTGGACGCGACATACTACGAGCCCACCCAGCACGGCTACGAGAAGCACATTACCGCCTACCTCGCGTGGGCAGCGGACTTGCGGGCGACGGGCAAGGATGACAACAACGACGGTACGGAGAGGAGCTAGACAGGTGAGAACTTCACGATTTCTGCAGAGAGCGACGACCAGTGTGGTAGCGTCATCCTTGATCTTCCTGTCCGCGCTGGCACTCAGTGGCCTGGCCGGTTGCACGCCGGGCAACGATGAGGATCTCACGCCTGCTATGGAGACGGCTCTTGAGGACTTCTGTTATCTCCCCGCTCACTCCGAGCCCTGGTGGTCGGCCCTCGATCTCCTGCGGGATGCAGAAGAAAAGAGTGAAGGCTCGATCCGACCTCTGCTGGGGAAGTACGCCCCGGCGCTGTCGGCCAGAGACAGTAACGATGCTTTCGTCGGTGTGAAAGCCCGGGCCTTGTTGTACGTCCTGGCCCAAATGGGCGACTCAGAACAGATCGCCGAGTACCTCGCGCCCGGGTGTGACAGTGCTGTCTTGTACGCCCTGGCCGAGTCGCGTGGGCTGATCTGCTACTACAACTTCGTTGAGTCAGGCCAATATGACACTATTGTTCCCCCTCGGAAAATGATAATCGTGATGATACACAGCCCCCTGTTCTCGCCCTGGCGAGAAGCATTGGTCGCCTGGAAGGACAGTCAGTGAGCAACGACAAGAAAACACTGCGTAAGCGCATCCGCGACATGCTGGATGCGATGTCCCCCGACATCAAGGCCGACAAGAGCCGGCTGATCGTCGAGCGCGCGTGTGAGCTGCCGGAGTTCGCCAAGGCTGCGGTGGTGCTGATATACCTGCCCACCGAGCGAGAAGTGGACACCGTCGCCCTGGCCAAGGCGTGCTGGCAGGCCGGCAAGAAGGTACTCGTGCCGAAGGTCAACATCGCCGACCGCCACATGATCGCCCTGGAGTGCAACTCGTTGCACGCGGGCCTGGCGCCGGGCAGCTACGGAATATTGGAACCAACGGAGGGGGAAGCGCATCCAATAGAGCAGATCGATTTGATAATCGTGCCGGGGCTCGCCTTCGACCGGGCAGGCAACCGCCTGGGTCAGGGCGCGGGCTTTTACGATCGCTTCTTGTCATCGCCCGGCATGCGTGCGACGACGGCGGCAGTGGCGTTCGACGAGCAAATACTCGACAATGTGCCGACCAATGACACGGACTGGCCCATAGACATTGTGGTAACCGATAAGGAAGTAATCCACGCCCGCGACTAACCCACGGCGAGCCGATCAGGAGAAATACCATGAGAAGATCATCCCAACGACGCCCGCTGCTGGTACTGGGCGGCGGAGCTATCCTCGCACTAGCGATTTTCGCTCTGCTCAACCAGCGCCCCCCCGCCGAGGAACCGGCTGGACAAGGTGACGGCGACAATGCAAATAGCGCCAACGATGCAAATGCCGCCGACCTCGAAAATATCTACGACGCCAACAGGGATGGCCCGCCCCGCGGGCGTGATGAACGGTCCCTGATCGCCGGCCCGGTGGAGGACCAGTCGCAGATACTGGCCGGGGGCCGCCAGCCGCCGGGCCAACTGGTTGGGGCAGGCTTGCAGCCGGCGGAGCTTTATCGCCTCGGGCTGCGGCTACAGGCCAGCGGCAAGTTGATCGACGCTCGCAGCGTGCTTTCGCGTGCGCTGTTCAGCGGCCAACTCACTGCCGCCCAGGCCAGCGACGCACGCGACAAGCTTGATAAGCTGGCCGCCGCGACGCTCTTCGCCAAGAACGCGGACTTCGTCGCCGACGACCCATACACGTTCCTCTACGTGGTCCAGCCGGGCGACATGCTCCAGAGGCTGGAGGTCCGCCTTCGCCTGCACGTGCCACACACGCTGATAATGAAGGTCAACCGTATCGATGACGCCACAACGATCCAGCCCGGCGACACATTGAAGATGATCCGAGGCCCATTCCACGCGGTGGTCGACAAGTCCGATTTCACGATGGACATTTATCTGCAGCGGGAAGGGCTGGAGAAGATATACATCAAACGCGTGCTGGTCGGCCTGGGTAAAGACGACACCACGCCCGCAGGCATGTGGCGGCTGGAGCTGGGCGGCAAGGCGGTCCGGCCCAGGTGGGATCCCCCATCGCGTAGCGGCCGGCGGGGGCCGATCAATTACGGCGAACCGGGCTATCCGTTCGGCAAGCTTGGCCTGTGGATCCCGCTCGAGTGGATCGGCGACGGCAGCACCCCGTTCACCTCCTACGGCATCCACAGCACCAACAAGCCTGAAACCGTGGGCACGATGGCGTCGCTCGGTTGCATTCGCCTGCGTGACGGCAACATCGAGGACATCTTCACGCTACTGTACGAGAAATGGTCGACGGTGGAAGTTCGGCCATAAGCTGCCGCGAAGAAAACCGCGCTGGATAAGCCGCTTGCGGGGCTTTGTGCGGGCGGGGTGATGGTGGGGTGATGGCGGGGTTATTTGTTGTCGGCTGAGACGATTGTCTCGTTGGGGTCGCCTGTTATCATGGCAGGCAGGGAGACGGTGAAGGTCGTGCCTTCGCCCTCGGCGGACTTTACGGTGACATCGCCGCCGTGCTCGTCGAAGACCTTCCGGGCGACGGCCAATCCCAGGCCCGTGCCTTGCTGGCCCTTGGCTGAGAAGAACGGGTGGAATATCTGGCTGAGGTCTTCGCTGGCGATGCCGCTGCCGTTGTCGATCACCTGAACGATCACGCGTCGACTCATGGAATTGTAGCTGCTCTTGACGGTTATTACGCCGCGTTTGGGTTCTACGGCATCCAGGGCGTTTGCCAGCAGGTTGAGGAACGCGTGCTGCAGGCCGTCGGCTTCGGCGGGGATGGGAGGCAGGTCGTCAAGTTCGGTCATCACGGCCACGCCGAGCTCGTCGGCCCGGGCGCTTATCAGTTCGATGCACTCTTCCAGCACGGCGTTGGCGTTGATGTCCTCGCGATACGGCTGACGGTCGGTCGAGAACGCGAGCATGTTGATGATCAGGTCGTTGGTCCGCGTCAGGCTGCGTTGCACGATGGGCCAGGCTTTGCGGGCCTTGGCCAGATCGTCGGAGTTAAGGGCCATTTCCACCACATCCGTTCCGGACGCCAAGGCCTGGAGGATGTTCTTTATGTGATGGCTCAGCACCGCGACGGTTTCGCCCACCGCGACGAGCCTCTCGGCCTGGACGGCAGCCTGGTACATGCGCACGTTCTCGACGACCATTCCCGCCTGATAGCCGATGGCCGTCAGCAAGCGTAACTGCTCGGTGGAGTACGTGTGCTGCGAGACGCTGGAATCCAGGTGAATGACGCCTAGTATCTTCTGATGCCCCTTGATAGGCACGCAGATGGCCGAGCGTATCGAGAAGTTGTGCACGCTCTTGCCGGAGGCGAAGCGTTTGTCGCCCATGGCATTGGAGCTCAGGACGCCGACTTCGTTGCGTATGACCTCGTTGATGATTGTCCGCGAGATCGGTATTTCCTGGTGCTCGCGTCCCTCGGCGAATCGCGAAGCTCTCAGGATGAGTTTCTGCGGATCACCGGCGGCGTCGCCGGGAGAGGTGAGCATTATGAATCCGCAGTCTGCCGGGATGACCTGGAATATCTTTTCCAGCGTTCGCTGCAGCACAAGGTCTACATCGAAGATCGATCCGATTTCGGAAATAAGATCGTAGATGATTCGCAGATTGCCGATGGCCTGGGCGCCGGCTTCGGGGGTGGGGATGATTACGGAATCTTCATTTGACGGCACGGTTGCGACGATCGCCGCGTCGACGAGTCGTCCATCCTCGTCAAGGTCAACCCCGTTGGCGTCCGGGCCGAACTGACCGGCCAGGGCGAATACGAGGAGTGTGCGTCCGCAGCGAATCTGGTCGCCCGGGTGGACGGCGACGGCGCGTTTGAGTTTCATGCCGTTGAGATACGTGCCATTGGCCGAGCCGATGTCCACCAGCATCCAGTTGCCATTCTCCCTGGCCAGGCGCAGATGCTGCCTCGAGACGGTGTTGTCCGCCAGTTCGACATCGCTGTCCTGCCGACCTACCGTAGTCTCGGTCTCGGCCAACTCGAACCTGCGGCCCTTATCTGGGCCCTGAATTACGTAAATTGAAGCCACTGCAATACCTTAACAGGTGTCAGTCCTTAGCGGCACGTCCTCTCCTGGAGGAGATGAACTACTTTCACAACTGTGCGGTCGCGGGCACGACAGACGAGGCACGACGACGCCAAAGACACGGTGCACAACGAAAATGCATAAGGACTAACAAGCCATATGCTAACATCGTAATCGCGGTCTTCCAAGGCATTTCGCCAAACATTCGTCAACCCATACTTCGTACGTAACTACGTCGGCGGACGACGGAGAAAAAAATTACTCCGTTCTTCAGCGCCGATGGTACTGCCAGGCCCATGGCCCGGCAGTACGGTAGTCTCGCCCGGCAAAGCCATCAGTTGTGAGAAGATATTCGCCACGAGCCTGTTCATGTCGCCGTTGGGGATTTCCGTCTTGCCTATCCCGCCGGCAAACAAAGCGTCGCCCGTGAGCACCACCGCTTCGTCGGGGCAGTAGAAGCTCACCCCGCCTAGCGTATGGCCCGACGTATCCAGCACTTGCCAGGTCGTATCGCCCAAGGTCAATGTGTCGCCCGGGCGACACAGCCGGTCGGCGGGTGGGGCGGTTATGGAAATGTCGTACCACGTCGACAAGTTCGCATCGGCGTCGGCTAGCATATGCTCATCGCCGGCAGGGCAGCAGATGGCCGCTGCCGGGAACTTGGCCTTGAGAGCCCGCGCGCCGGCTATGTGGTCGCCGTGCCCGTGGGTCAGCCAAATCTGCGTGACGTTTATCTGCCCGTCGGCGAGGAATTGCGTGAAGCGGTCGGGGGTCATGCTGCCGGGGTCCACCACGCAGCACTCGCCGCCGCTTTGCAGCACATACGTATTTACTTCCAACATCCCGGTAACGAAGGTGTCGATCGTCAGTGCCATGTCCGTCACGACAGTTCCGCGGCGATGATCTGTTGAAGGTCGCAGGTGTCTGGTTCCGTTTCGACCAGGCCGACGATTTTGCGTTCTCGCATGGCGTTTTCTACGGAGTCCGACGCGTGGGCGCCGTTGCGCATGAGGTCCAGGCCGAAGTCGCTGCGGACCGTGCCGGGCTCGGCCTTGGAGGGGTCTGTCGAGCCGAGGACGGCGCGGATCCTCTGGATGGCGTCGGGGCCCTCATACAGCAGGGCCAGGCAGCGGGCCTCGCCGGCGGCGGCTTTTTCAGCTTCGTCCACGCTGTCGGGATGCACGCCCGTCATGTATTCGACGATCTTGTTGAACTCGCAGGCGGCGTTGCGTGCGGTCAGCAGGTCGGCCATTTTGCCCGCGTCGTCTTCGGTGAAGGTGAAGTCGAAGGCGCCTGAGAGTTTGTTGTTGATGGTCTTGGTGACCAGAAATTTCAGCTTGTCCAGGAAGATGTCCTTCAGAGGCCCGTAGAACTGTTCGCCCTGGGCGACGGTCATGGTGAAGAGCTTGGCAGCGACTATCTTCAGGCCGGTGAGGCTGAAGGTGTCGATGATATTGCCGGGCCGACGGCTTGGGCGGTAGAAGTTGTCGGGCTTGAGGATGACCAGCGATACTTCCGGCGCCTTACCGTCGTACTCTTCCGTCGTCACTCGTCCGGTGAGCACGCCTCCGTCGGTCAGCGCGTACTTGGCAAACAGCTTGAGGTGTTCTCGGTTGAGCTTGGGGTCGGGGCAGGTGAAGACGGCCGGCTCGAAGTAGCGAATGTCGCCGGACGAATCGCGGATGAAGTCGCCGAATGTGCCGCGCACGGTGTCGCCCACCGGTTGTTCGGTGAACCCGCCGATCACTTCCTGCTTGAGGCGGCGGACGGCGTTGTCTCCCTTGAACAGCAGCAGCATGCTCCGCGGCAAAAAGCCGCTCGCCTGGCGCCGGCCCAGAGAATTATCGATGTAGTTCTCCCACGCCGTGGCGATCGCTGGGTCCGTCCCCGGGGGGCACATGATTTTCTTGTACTCTTGGCGAAATGCGTCGGACAGCACGAACATTCGCGTGGCGACGAGTTGGAGGTCGGGGTTGGCGAGCATTCGCCCGATGATTCCGCCGGTGCGGCTCTTGTAGAGGCTGTATGGGGTAATCAGGCCGTAGGCCAGCTCGTCTGTCATGATCGCGATCCTTCATGGCGGAAAAAGTGTCTGTTGCAGGCCCGGGAAGATAACCGATATCCCGCCGGCCGACAAGCAGGCGTCGCGGCGGGGCTAATCGGATGAGTCGAGAGACTCATTAACGGTGTTCTGAAGCGTCCGGATGTTCTTGGCAAGGTCGGTCAGGCGGAACTCGATGGTGTTGAGTATCCAGAACTGAAAGTGCTCCACGCGGGATTGCTGGTGGATCATCCAGATGATCTTGAGTGATACCAGCAGGACGGCCAGTCCCATGGAGTCCATAGGCTCCAGGCCCCAATCGATGATCTTTACCCTCGCCAGCAGCTCGCCAGCAAACAGCATCAGCACTAACGTGATGAACACGATGTTCATTAGCTTGTCCCGCTTGGCCGACCCCTTGCCGCCGATCTGCCCGACCAGGGCGCGGACCTTGTCCCGCTCGGCGCGGAAGTGCTCCAGCTCTTCCTGCATTGCTTGGGCTTCCGTATCGATCTCAGTCATTGTTTGTTTCCTTGGCTGGGGTGTGTGAGAAAATTGGCTCTAGCCCGCCGGCGCTCTCCAGCAGGACCTGCCGCCTGTCAGCGGACATCGGGCGCAGGTCGTCGGCGCAGTCCATGGCCATTGTCAGCAGCGCGGCATCCGGCGGTGCGAGCATGGCAGTGATGTTTTCTTCCATGGTGAACTGGACGGCCTGGCGGGCAAGTTGGGGGACGTCTATGGGACGGTATGGGCAGGCGGGGTAGCCTCTTTCGCCTGGGGGCCAAGGCGTAAGGGCCAGGCCGTCCGTCGCTAGTCGGGCGATGCCCCTCTGCGTGGCCGTGGCCAGCAATTGCGGGCCGAACTGGCCTTGGGCATAGCAAACGAAATTGACCGGCACGAGAATAACATCCAGCGGAAAGCTGCCCATCATGGTCATTGACGCCTCTACGCCGTGGGCGACGATGCCGAGCATCTTGGCTTCGCCGCCGGCGCGGGCCTTGAGAAAGGCCTTGCCGGCGCCATTGGGGGAGAAAATCTGTCGGGTGTCGTCGCTGTCGGCGATGGCGTCGAATTGCAGCAGATCCAGATAGGTCGTGTCCAGTCGGCGAAGCATTGTCGCCAGGTCCGCCGCTGCTCCGGCGGCATCTCTGCGGGCGACCCGGCCGGCCAGGAAAATGTCTTCGCGCCGGCCCGAAATGGCGCCGGCCAATACGTCGGCGATATCCTCTTCAATAGTGCCACTGCCCAAGTCGATATAGTTGAGCCCCCTATCGAAGGCTTCCGTCAGGACTTGCATTGCTTCCTGGGCCGATACGGTCGCCAGGGCGCCTGCATCCATGCCGATCACCGACAGTTGTCTTTGCTGTCGCAGGTGACGGGTGGGCAGTTTGGGCTTGGGCTCGGACATGTTTTGGGCTCCGGCAAAGTTTTCGGCGGAATTATCGCACAGCTCAGCGCCGATAGCAAGGACGACATGGATGCAGGCCGCGACGAAAAAACTGGAAAAAAGAACTTTTGACTCGGCAGGGCCAAGACTTATATAATTCCGGGTTACCAATACACAGAATCGCCAATGCACGGATGCTGGCCGACCCGCGCAACAGGGGCGGTGTCGCCCCAGACGAATTGCCCGGCCCGGTGATAGTGGGAAAATCGCCATCATGAACTACAACACCGCCATAAGAACCGCATTGTCTCGTCTTGGTACCTTAGCTCTGTGCATGCTTTTTATTGCCCAAGGGGCTTCAGGCCGGGTGCCACTTGCCAATGACAATGCGCTCATAGCCGGCAGAGAGATTCAGACTTTTGAGGACGATGGCGAGCAGGTATCGGTGGTATTGGGTGATTTTTCCCTGACGGTGGGTGATCGCAAGATTTCCGGGCGGGACGGCGTGGTCTGGCTGACCACAGAGACGGTAGCCGCTGTCGAGCAGAACGTAATTCACATCTATGTCGAGGGCGAAGCGAAGATTGTCGAGCCGGACGGCACGGAGACCGGCGATCACACGCTTTACATCATGCTGCGGACCACCGGGCGAGTAACGGCCGAGGCTCTGCAGCAGTCGGAAAAAACGCTGAAGGATCTGCCACTCTATCGTCGTGGTCGCAGTGCACGCAGACTGGCCACCCAGGGGCCCGAGCCTGATGACGACGAAACCCCCGCCGCCCCCAGGAGGGCTGAGCAGCTGCCGGAGTTAATCTTCTCGGATACTCCCGCCGACGATGATGTTGCCCCGCCCGCAAGTCGCCAGACCAACAATGGCGGCTCGGTCAACGTGCCGTTTGAGGTAGTCGAGTTGAACACGGGCCGACAGGCGGATCCTGACAGGAATGTCGCCCCCCCCGCTAACGAGCCGGACACGATAATCACAGTCGACGACCCGCCGGCGCCCAAGACCCGGGCCGTTGTGCCCGTGAACTTCTACGCTGACGAGGTCACCTCGGAAATGATCAACGGCCGGCGAGTAACCATCGCCCGAGGGAATGTGTATCTTTCGCAGGGCGCCGCCGACAGCGACGATTTCCTGGAGCTTCGGGCCCAGGAGGCGGTGATATTCAGCGCGGTGTTCGGCGCCGACGGCAAGCCGATGCCCGCCAAAGACACCAACGCGCCGGGCAGCATGGGTATGGTTGCCGGGCGCGAGAGCATCGTTGGCGTGTACCTGGAGGGCGACGTGATAATGGCTCGCGGCGAGAGGTACATGCGAGGCCCCGACGCCTACTACGACTTCACCACGGACCGCGCGATCATGACTGAGGGCGTTTTCCGTACGGTTCAGGAGCAGCGCAACATTCCCATCGTCTTGCGGTTCAAAGAGGGCAGAATGCTCTCCGCTCGCGAGATGTGGTTCCAGGATGCAAAGGTCTCCACCAGCGAGTTCCACACACCCACCTACGACTTCCGCGCCAGTCGCGTTTACATGATGGACACGACGGCCTATGACGAAAAGGGCGTCCGCCTCTCGCAACGCCGTTGGCTTACCGACATGCGCCATGTGACGACTAACGTCCGCGGCGTGCCGGTGTGGTACAGCCCGCGCACGAAGGCCAATATGCAGCAGGGGCACACGGCGCTGAAATCGTTGCAGGCCGGTTGGGAAAGCCAGTTCGGCCCGACGTTCCGGACCGAGTGGCACTTGTTCCGCCTACTGGGGCTTGTAAAGCCCGAGGGCTACAGCGCGACGTTGCACATGAACTACGAGCGAGGGCCTTCGATCGGCCTGGAGGGAGATTACGAACGCGAGAACTATCGAGGGTACGCGTTGCTGTGGGCCTTGATTGACGATGAAGCAGAAGATGAGTTTGGGCGGGAAGCCAAGAATATCGAGGCCCCTGAAAATCGCGGCCGGATACTGTGGCGTCATAAGCAGTTTCTGCCTCGCGATTGGCAAATGCAGTTTGAACTGAGCTATTTGGCCGATCGCAACTACCTGCGAGAGTTTTTCAGCAGCGAGTTCTACAGCGGCAAGGAGCAGGAGACGCTCGTCTACGCCAAGAAGCAGCGCGATAACTGGGCTGTCGACGTGTTGCTGCAGGCGAGAGTTAATCAGTTCCTTACGCAGACTGAATCCGCCCCGGACGTCGGTGTCCGCATAATCGGCGAGCCGTTGATGAACGACACGGTGGCGTTCTTCGGGGAGGCGCACGTTGGGGCCAAGCGGTGGCGCCCCGCGTCACTGAGTTCGGCAGATAAGAGGAGGTATCGGCGGATGGGGTTGGCCATTCCATCCGACAGTAACTGGATGGCTCGCGGCGATGTGCGTGCCGAGGCCACCATGCCGTTCAACATCGGGCCTGTGCGCGTCGTGGCGTTCAATTCCGTGCGCGCGACGGGGTGGTCGGATTCGCCCTCGCGGGACGGCGAGAACGCAAGGCTCTACACTCAAGTGGGCATGCGTGCGAGCATGGACATTTGGCGTATATACAACAACGTCCAAAGCCGATTGCTCGACGTTAACCGTCTGAAGATCGTCTTCACGCCGGATGTCGGCATGTTCATCGGCAGCGTCAACGGCGTATCGCCGGACAACCTGTTCCCGCTGAGCCCGGCCATCGAGGAGCACATAACGAGGCTGTCCGGCGGCACGTTCGGCGGGCGGGTGCTCGTGCAGACCAAGCGCGGCGAGGGTGACGACGAGCGCACGGTTAACTGGATGGAGTTGGCGGCCCATGTGGGCATTTTCGATGCCAACGAAAATTTCAATCCCCCGGCCGATGGACGGTATTTCATGTCCAGGCCGGAATACAGCATGGGCAGCAACTTCATAAACTTCGATTACAATTGGCACATCTCCGACAGCACGCTGCTGATGGCGGAGATGAACTGGGATATGGATTCCGGCGAGATCGGCGTGGCGGGCCTGGGCCTGGAGGTGCAGCGATCGCCGCGGTTCAGCTACTTCGTCGGGCTGCGGTCAATCAACGACCTGTCGTCGATGGTCGGCACGTATGCGATTCGCTATCGGATCAATTCCAAGTATGAGATAGCGTTCGTCGAGCAGTATGACTTCGACTACGACAATGGCACGAACCTCACCACGAGCATGTCGATCACGCGAAAATTCCCCCGATGGTTCGTACAGATGGGCTTCACCTACGATGCGAGGTACGACGACTTCACGGTCATTGTGAACCTCTGGCCGGAAGGCATCCCCGAGGCCGGCTTCAAGACCGACGCCTTCAGCATCCGCAACCGTAGCGACAAGAACTAGCGTACGTTCAAGGTTGGTGTATCGCACGCCGGCCCTGTGGGCGCCGGCCCCTGCTGCCAGGAAGTTGGCGACCGATACACAAAAATCAATCCGCGCTAGCGTCGTGTTTTTGCGGCTTTTCGGCGCAGGTAAGACAGATTCTTCTGAACGTTGGCGAATATCGCGTTGCTGGAGTCGGGCTCGGGACCCATACCCGCCGTCGCGGCGGGTACGCGGGAGAGCACTTCCTCGAAGGCATCCCTGCACCTGCCCCAATCGCTTTCCTTCCCGTAGGCGTACGCGTTCTGGTAGAACATTGACACGTTCTCGATCAGTTTGAGCAACGCCTCGTTATAGCGCGTTTCGTCTTCGACGCTGAAGGCCTCCAGACCGTCCAGCCCGCCGTAGGCCAGGTAGAGCTTGTAATTCTCGACGCACCAGTAGAGATTGCCTCTCTTTGATTTGTTCACGTAGAAGCGTCTGGCGCGGTCCAGATGTTCTTGGGCAAGGGCGGGGTAATTGCCCCGCGGCTCGACCTCCTTGCGGAGCACTTTCTTGATATCATCGTTGGTCAATCTTCGCGGCACGCCACGGGAAGTCTTCTTCTTGTCGGGCTCCGTGCCCAGCAGCAGATAAAGCACTGCCACGCCTATTACCAGCACAACGATGTAGATGCCGAAAAGTACGCAGTACTTCTTTATCTTGGCCTTTCGCTCGGCGTCAATCATATCGGCGGCGTTGAGGGGCCGATCCGGCTCGGCGGCTTCCTTGAGCTCAATCACTTGCTCGGGCTCGACAGCGGCGGCGATGGGGGTCGGCGCGGCCAGCGGCGCGGCGATATTCACACCTTGCGCGGCAGGGGCCGGTGCGGCGACGAGAGGGGGCGGCTCGGCTGGCGCATCGGCCTCGCCGTGCTTCTGACGGTACTGCAGGAGAGCTTCTTCGGGGTCGGCGTCCGGCGAGACGAACAGAATCTTCGTCTCCGTACCAACGCCCAGCAAATCACCAGTCTCAAGGAATACTTTCCGCCCCGTTTTGTGTTTCTTGCCGTTTATGCGCAACGGCGTGGCGGCGACGTTCTCCACCACCCATCCGCCCGGGGCGAGAGTGAATTTGATCTGCCTGCGCGATACTGCCGGTTCGTTTATTTGCACGTCGCACTCGGCCGACCTGCCGAGAAAAGCGACGTTGTCCATCAGCACCGCGCGATGCCCTTGTTGCGGGCCGGCCACGATGATTAGTTCAGGTCGAGGTTGCGGCATCTAGAAAAGCCCTCCCCCTATGCCACGAACGATCATGGGTGCGAAAACCGCCAGTATGACTGCGGCGAGAATAAGCAAGCTGGGCAGGAGAATCTTCACCGAGGCGACCGCCGCGGCGTTCTCGGCGTTGGTCGTCCGCTGGAGGCGCAGCAGATTAGCCTGCGAATGCAGCACGTCGGCCAGGGGCGTGCCAAGGTCTTCAGCCTGAATAACACTGGAGACGATCGATCGCAATTGATCAATAGGCACGCGATCCATCATGTTCTCAAGCGCCCGTCGTCGAGTAGTTCCCAACTCCATCTCCGCAAGCATCGCCCGCAGCTCTTCGTTGAAGGGGTCGTCGCTTTCTTCGCGAACGACAGTCTGGACTGCCTCGGTGAAAGTCGCACCCGCCCCCATGGCCAGGGAGATCAGGTCCAGCGAGTAAGGCACGCGCTTGGATATCCGCATGAGCCGCGATAACGCCTTCGCGTGCAATTGGAAGAGATTCAGACCCACGCCCACGGCGAACCCGATGGCCATCGCAAAAATGCTGATTTGCCCCTGGCTGAGGACCATGTAAATCAACCCCACGCACGCGCTGCACAGCACGCCGGTGAGCATGCTCAGGGCCAGGTACTCTTCGGGCGTGTAGTAGTCCGGGCTGCCCGCGGCTATCAGCGTTCGCCGCAGCCATTCCTTGGGCCCGGCGAAGGCGAACCGGTGAGCGATCACCAGCAGCAGCCACATGAACGAACGAAGCATGGGCTTTTCGAACACCGTGCTGCGATCGCTATGGCCAGTCAGCAAAGCCGCTTCACGCTGGGGCGAGAGGCGAATCTCGCCGGCCTGGCCGAACACCACCACGATAATAATGACAATCGCCACCGCCCCGCCGACCGACACGAATATCTGCGTGAGTGAATCGGCCGTCACAGCGCCCAGAAACAACATGTTGGTATAGTCTGCATTCATCCCAGCTATTCGCTCCGACGCTATATATCCACGGCGACTATCTTTCGGATCCACAGGAACCCGATAACATTCAGCACCAACATGGCCAAGAGCAAGCCCTTGCCCAAGGGCTCGTGAAACAGCGCGGTCACGCCTTCCTTACTGATCAGGAAGTAGATTATCAACAGCACCACCCCAGGCATCAGGCCCATCGCTCGAGCGGTGGCGCGGCCTTGGGCGGTGAGGCTCTCCACGCGCTTTTCCAGCCGTTGAATCTCGCGGATGCTTTCGGCAATTCGGTCGAGTGTATCGCCAAGATTGCCCCCCCGCTCACGGTGCGTTTGCAACGCCGTGAAAAGCAGACGAAAGTTGCCCGAGCCGATCCGCTCGACCGAGTTGTTCATGGCATCTTCCAGGCCCAGGCCGAACTCGTACTCCTGCAACAAATGTGCGAACTCCTGGCGGAGAGGCACGGGGCCGTCACGGGCGACCAAGCCCATCGACTGGACGAGGTTCAGACCCGCGCGTACGCCCGAGGCAAGCGTCTGTACGCCGGATACGAGCTGGTCTTCCAGTTTCTCCAGGCGGCGCTTTCGCAGCGACTTCATCAGCAGCCACGGCGCAAACATGCCCAGTAACACGCCAAGCAGCGGAGCGACGAATGGGTCGATCAATCGACCCAGCCCGCCAAGCAGCACTATGATGCACACCGTCACGACCATAGCGGATCGCGGGGAAATCGTCATCAGCAACTGACGGCGCAGTACGGTGTCGTACATCTCTTCCTGCCGTCGCATCAGGGCGAGCAAGGGCCCGCCGCCTATGTATACCGCCACGGCAGTTCCAACGGAAATGACGATCATCGTGAGCAACGACAGCGTGCCCTGGCTTGTCTCGGCGAGAATCATGTCGTAAATACCTCCACGCTGAGCATGTCCTTGTCGATCAGCTCTTCGGCAAATCGTGGTATGTAGCCGGTGTGGCACAGGTGGGCCCGTTCGTCGCTCCCGGTAACGGCGCGGTGCAGATAAATATCCTCGGTAATTATCTGATCCGTTTCCGGATCTATCCCGCACACTTCAGTTATGTGCGTAATGACGCGTCGGCCATCGGGAAGGCGGGTAATCTGAACGACAAGATCAATCGCGGCGATAATCTGTTCGCGAATGGCTCGCACGGGCATTTCCACCGCCATCAGGACCATCGTCTCCAGACGGGTCATCGTGTCGGTGGGGGTATTGGCGTGGATCGTCGAGAGCGACCCGTCATGCCCCGTGTTCATTGCCTGGAGCATATCAATGGCCTCGGCCCCGCGGACCTCGCCGACGATGAGCCGGTCCGGCCTCATGCGCAAGGCGTTGCGGACGAGGTCCCGAATGGTGTACGCGCCCTTGCCCTCGATGTTGGCGGGCCTGGTCTCCAGGCGTACAAGGTGCTCCTGCGGCAGTTGCAGCTCGGCGGAGTCTTCGATGGTGATGATCCGCTCATCGGGGGGCACGAAGTGGCTCAGCACGTTTAGCGTGGTTGTTTTGCCGCTGCCCGTGCCGCCGGAGATAAGAATGTTCTTCCTGCCCACAATGCAGGCCCGCAGGAAACTGGCCGTCCCTTCGGTGAGCGTGTCCCGTTCGATTAGGTCGTCGATGGTGAAGGGAATCCGCGCGAACTTTCGGATGGTCAGCAGCGGCCCAGAAAGACTCAGCGGATTGATCACCGCGTTGACGCGCGACCCGTCGGGCAGGCGTGCGTCGACCAGCGGCGTGGACCTGTCGATGCGTCGGCCTATGGGGGTGATTATCCGCTCGATGATGGTCTGAACGATATCATCGGAGAAGAAACTCCTGCCGGAGTTCTGCAACACGCCGTCTTTTTCGATGTAGATGCTATCCCGCCCGACGACCATGATTTCGCTGACGTTGGGCATCTCCAGCAGGTCCTGCAAGGGCCCATAGCCCAACACTACATCCTCTATCTCCTTGGACAGCATGCGGTAGACGACATAATCGCGAAGCTGCGGCGTTATTCGCGGGGCGAGTTTTTCCATGCGATCGGGCCAAGCGGCTTCGAGCATGGCCATGTCGTCCTTGAGCGTGTGGGGCAGCAGGCGCAGGGGCGAAGCGCTTATCACTTCGTCAATTCCTCTGCCGATGGCCTCTTCGTATCGAGTTTCCAGAATGTCGGAATCCTCGAAGCCGTAGCTGTACATCAGCTTGCCCGTCGCCCGCCGAGCGACCTCGGTGACGACTGTCCGCCAGAGGAACTCCCGCACGAGGTAGTCCGCCATTTCGTCGTCGATCTCGCCGGCGTGCTGGGAGATTATGTCCTTAAGGTGCCGCTTGATCAGCAGAACATGCTGCTCGTCAGCCGCGCCGTTCGTGCCTGTCACACGCAGGTTAAGCCGGTCCAACAGTTCACTGTGGACGACTTGCTCGATATCGATAACGCGTTTCCGCGGCGTGGCGGCGCGCGTGCCCTTGCCCACCCGCCGCAGCGAGGGCTCCATCATGTACAGGCTGAACTCGCCCAGGCGTATTTCGTCGCCGTAATCCAGGCGCACCTTTTCCTTGTGCGGCACGAGTTTGTTGGCGACGGTTACGCCGTTCATCCCCAGCGACTCGATGGTGTACCCGCCGCTCTCATTGACGATGCGCGCGTGGTGACGCGAGACGAACGGCGATGCGAGCGTCACGTCGTTGGTGTCGTCCCGGCCTATCGTTACGGTCTCGGACTCGATTTTGACGACGTCCCGCTGATCGGTGTATTGGTTATATACCCAGATTTCCATGTGTTCTCATGGTGCGCGGCGTGAGCTTCTATCGCCCGCCTCTGCCGTGGCCCGAGCCGCCGCCGGATTTGAGGGCCTGGAATAACGCGTCGTCCACTATGCCACCCGCGTCGGCCGGGGCCTCGTCGCGGTTGAGCACCTCTATAACAACGTGCCCGCCAATATGGGACAACACATCGAGCAGCCGGCGGTGCTCTTCGGAGGTAAGTTCGATCGTGATACGACGGTAAGAACTCGATGACCTGGACAAAGTGCCTCGCCCGATCATGCCTTGGTCCCCCGGTTGATCTCCGACGGCAATCACTCGGACATTTTCCATGATCATGTAGGCTCTTTCGGCCTGGCCTCTCAGCGTGAATCGGCCGACGAGGTTAACGCGACCATCCGAGGTCAGTATAGGCCCGGGCGAGGTAGAAGATTCGATCTCGATGGGGACGGCAACTTTGCCCCGACTGATCGCATCATCGGCGCGTTGGCCTGGGTCTTTCAGTGTGTGCCCCCACACTACAAACTGGTCCACGCGAACGTCCTGAATGAGCTTCTGGCCGATGATGCTATCGCGCTCCTCGTACAACACCACATTGCCCAGCGCCTTTGGGTCCAGAACGTCCACGTCAACGCCGATAATGTCGTTTTCATCGACGAGCTTGCCTTTGCGGATGGCTCGCTTGTATTTCGCCACGCGCAACATCTCGCCCTGTCCCGACTTTTTCACGGCCACGATGTGAAAGTTGTAGACTACCAGCACCACCAAAGCCAAAAGAATGGCTATCAGCAGTAGTCCCTTGTTCTGAACGCCCTGTTTTTCATCAGCCATTGTCGGCTCCTATCTGCGGTCCCCGTCAGTTGCATCGACGGGCAAATTGATCATTACAATAACCCACGTCATTCTGTCATTGTCGCGCGACTTCCGCAAGCCCAAGCTTCCCAAGCCGGTCGGGCCTTTGAAGGTAACGATACTCCCGCCAGCCTGATCGGGCCTGACGCCAATGACCGTCAGCCCGGCCTGATTCAGCGCCTGGGTGTAATACGTCTGCACCTCGGCTACCTGCCCGGGCACATTATAAGACGCACGCTCGGTCCGATAGTTCCCTTGGATATGCCACTCCGGGCGGGAGCGTGTCGTTGTGCCGGGTGGCGGGGCGATGCCTCCCGGGTGGCCTTGGAGCGGGGTTACATCGTCTTCAGCCAGGGAATTGCCCATAATCCGGCTGAACATCGCGCCAGGCCGATTATCCGCGGGCCGATCGGGCCGACCCGACCGCCGGTCCCCACGACCCGACGTGGCGGGGTCGCTAGCGAAGAAAGCTTTATGCACTTGCCATGCGGCGAATATTGCGGCTATCAGCAACACCAGCAATATCAACAGGCCTGGCTTGAGCTTGGCCGACGGGCCAGCGGATTGATCGGTCATCGAGGCACGCCCCTCGGCCAAGTTTCAAGGTAAAGCTCCCGAAAGACCTCAGCAATGGCTTTGCTTTCATCGGGCACGGCCTGCAGCGCCTCGTCCAGCTCCTTCTGAAACTCGTCGGTCAGCTCTTGCTCGTGGGATGCGCTGTAGTAGTCCTTCTCCGGAGGGGGGGGCAGGCGGCACCGCCATTGCGAACCATCGCGGATGTACCGGTCCTTGTACGGGCCTGATATATCCTGCCAGGGCCCAACCGGCATGGGGAATGTCGCGGTAAGCCGGATACCCTCGCCGTGCTGCCAACTGCGCACGAGCAGTTCCTCGGCCACGGGGCGGGCCTCCGGTGAGTAGTTGCCGACATAGCTCGCCAAGTCGCGCATCGTCTGGGCGGTGTCGTCGAAATCGCGGTACCGGTTGCCGTATATGTGCCCCACGGTGCGTCGGACCAGTAGATGGTCCATGATAACGTCATGCCACGTTATGCCGTACCGCCTGGCCAGGGGCACTTCACGCACTGCTGCCCACGTAAGGTACCGGCTTGACATTCTCAGGCCCATGGCGTTGCGCAGGCCCCATGCAAACAAGTAAATCGCCGCGATCACCAGCGCCAGCAAGGGAATGACCACCAAGAACTCTATCATGACCCCGCCTCGGCGGGCACGGGCACACTGGCTGGTTTTTCTTATGCGTATCATGGCTTAACTCTCAGTGTGAAAGGAAGGCCCTCATCATGTTTTCGTCTATGCTCCGCAGGTACTTATCTATCTCGCGAAGCTCCTTGTAGTCGACAAGGCCATTGACCTGGTCCAACTCCCACTGGGCCTGCTCGAGTTCCCAAAGCCAATCGTCCCACCTGCTCAGCGGGGAAAGCTGCACCTGCCAGTCCTGCGTCCATAAATCCCAACTGAGGTTATTGAACAGCGTGGCGTGGGAGATGGTAAGCATGCCTTTGATCGAGCCAAGCTCAGTGAACCGCCGGGGCCAGACATCGGCTTCGTACTTTTTTTCACGAGCGATGCCGAGAAACCCGTAGCCCGGCCGCTTGGTGTAGTCGTCCGGGTCGTATCGATATTCCAACTCGCCGTTGGGGCCCGGGTCGAACAGCAAGGGCCTGGGAAGGACCGTGCCCGCACTCCAATTGCAGGGGTTGGTGACCTCCACTTCCTCGCCGATATCCACGCCGCCCCATATGTAGTGGACGTCCACGTACACCGGGTGGTACTCGATTTCGGGCTCGTCGCCCTCCTCGTCGCCCTCCTGCCACGTGTTGACTATGCCGATATCCGGGTCGTAGGTGGTCTCATACTCAAAGCGGTCCCGCCACATATAGTTCGCGACCTGCTCGTAGTAAGGCCAGGTGGCGACGTCCTGCCACCCGTTCATCCATACGGATACGGGGTTCTCAATGTTGCCTACGTAGGTCCCCTCTGAGAGGTAATTGGCCGACGTCGGCGGAATCGAGGATCGCACTCGCACGCGGTAGTACAGTGTTTCCTTTATTTTCTCCGGCTCGCTCTCGGCCAACGACACGGCGGCGGGGTAATCCGTCATGTGGATCCACTCAGGGTAGTGTATGGTCTTGAGTTCCTCCGGCGTGTCGAACAGATAGGTGACCTTGGCGTTGGCCAGATTTTTGATGTAGGAGGGGTACAGACTGAGGCTGAACTGGTAGTTAGCGCCGTCGAAGGCCTTATTCCGCGCCCATTCGAACGGGCCCCACGTGTACCAGCCCATGACAATGCCGGGCCCGCCTGACATACCGGCGCAGGCGAGCAAGGGGACATCGCCCTCCCACGTGGCCAGGATGTTCTCGACGATACTCTCGTGGTCGCTCTCGGCGATTTTTGGCTCGTCGCGGCGATCTGTCGGCACGGCGGCCCTTCGACGGCCGCCTGGGGCGGAGGTGCCCGTTCGGCCTCGCGTGCGTCTGATCGGCGGCGGCGGCCTGTCATCCGGTGGCGGTGGCGGGGGCGGAGGATCCGTAGGGGGCGGGTTCACGACCAGCATTCGTCGCCACAGATACAGCGTACCCCACGGGCCTAGCCGATGAGGATAGGCAAAGTCCGGTATGCCGCCGCCAAGCCGCCCTGTACGCGTCATAGTGCCGGCCTTGCCGTACACTCGCGACTCGCCCACCAGCACTGGCTGGAAATCCTTGTACTCGCCCACCTTGGCAGGCACCTTCGGCGTCAAGGGCAGAAGCATGGCTACGTCGGCGCCGTTGGCTTCGCCGTAGCGAACGGCACTGGCCTGGGCGAGTAAGTCCGACGTCTGCCACGTCACGTAGGAGAACTCCTCCAACGCCTGGGCGGTGCGCCACAGCGATCCGTGAGGCGCCGACCCCGCCCCGCCTTCGTACTGCCAGTAGGTCACCGAGCGCATGTCCAAATCTTTATTGAAGACCTGGTCCAGCCCAATCAGAATGTCGCGCTCGCTGGCCATGCGGTCCCGAAGACTGCTTACCGCCTTGCGCAGATAGTCGTCCTTCGAGCTTGGCACGTTGGGCACCTGGCCTGACAGCCCCGCCTCCCAGGCAGTCACCTCACTAAGGGCCATTTCCGTGGCAAGAGGCATGGAATCCAGAACGGGCACCAGGGCGAGCATTCGGCTCTGCCCGCAATTGTTCATGGCGATCACGTTCATGCTGCGGGCCGACCAACCTGCCCCGCTGATAGCCACCGAATCTGCGATGTTCTGCATCCTCAGGCGCGCATTGATGAAATTGCCCGCATTGTAGACCAGGAACACCAGGGCAACTATCACGCCGACGGCCAGCAGTGTCATTATAAGGATAACGCCGCTGCATCGCCGTCGCAGGCGGCTGGCTACGTCGGGCGCACGTCGGCGTCCGGCGACCGTATCGTCGGGTCTTTCAGCCATGTTTGCACCTCTGTCTGGATATCAGCCGCCCTCTTGTGCGGCGATCTTCGCGGCTATGTCGGCGAGCAATTTGGCAACTTCGGCGGTCTGCTTTTTTTCCTGCGCATTCTCATACATCGTCTGGGCGCCGGTGTATTGCCCGCGTGCCTCGGCAGCTTTGCCGGCAACTATGTACTTGCGGTACTGCACTTCCTTGAGAAGGTCCTCTACCTCCGCCTTCTCCTTGTCGTCCGCTGAGAGGCCCAACGCCTCTTCGAAGGCTGTTCGAGCATCGGTCCACTTTTTCCTGTCCATCAGACCCGTGCCTTCGGCGATCTTCGCTGCCCGCTTCACCATCTGCTCAATCTCATTGACGAAAGAAGCGATCTCGGCGTCATAACGAGACGGATCAAACTCGGCGGCCAAGTCGAACAGCCTCAATGCCTCATCGAAATTACCGGCGGCCATCTCCGCCTTGGCCTTGCCGATCAGAATATTGAACTCACAGGCCGTGATCTTCGCCTTCACCCACAGATAATCGTGCCTCGCCAGCAGCAACGTGTAGGCGTCCCGCGCGCCGCTCCAGTTGCTTTGCACGAACAGCCCGTTGGCAGCGGCCAACTGCGCGAGCCATCGCTCTGTATCGTCCAGGTCGCCCAGGGCAGCTCTGGCTGAGGAGTGATCCCCGACCGTCAGCACCAAGCACTTGGCGAACTTATCGCGCGCTTTGGCGAAGCCTGTCTTGGCTTCGATAGTTTTCCCCTCAGACAGGCGAGACATCCCCATGCCGAGAAACTCCGCGCCCTTGTCGAAGGCAGCCTCCACCTCGGCTTGCACCCCCCCCAGCAGATCAGCTTTCAAGTCATTTATCCGCCCATTATTCTTGTCCGGGGTGAACCTTCCCTCCAACGCCTGCCGGGCCGCCAGCAACTTGCGCGTGAGGTTCATTACAACCACGACGTCCATATCCGCCTGCGCGCGGGCCTTGCCAAGCCTCTTCTCCAGAGAGCTGACCATTTCTATTTCCGTTACAATCGCGCGATACGACCGCAGCCACTCCTGCCACTCACGCAAAGTCTCGCCGGCGACGTACTTCTTCGCTTGATTTGACGAGGCCAACTTTTCCATGTTGGCCAGAAGCCTGTTGGCCTGGTCGGTGCGATAGTACCTGGCGGCGTCCTCCACGTTAGGTATGAGGGCAGTCCATTGCGCACCGACCTGCAGGCCGACGATTTTCATATCGAGTCGGCGTAGCTCTTCTTGCTGCTCCTCGGTCAGCCCGGGGGGGGTTTCATTTTTGAGAGACGCCAGGGCATCTTCCAGTCGGCCGGCATCGGCAAGTTCCGTTACGCGCTCAAGGAACAGGTAAAAGGAATGTTGCAGCTGACGTTGTGCGGAAATGGCCTCGATTTCCCCTTCCCGATCCCTGGCCCAGCCCGACACGGGCTCACCGTAGCGGCGCTCAAACTGCGCGATCCTTTCGCGGGCCTCACGCTCCATATTGAAGCCCAGCGTATAGTCCCCAGCCACCAACGCCTCCTGTGCTCTGGCAAGCGGCACGCGAACGGTGCTCCTGGCGCCCCGCATCGTCTCGGGGAATTCATCTCGCACACGTCTAAACAAATCGGCTGCGGTTGTATAATCGCCGGCTTCGTAGGCATCCTGCCCCTGCTTGTACAAACTCTTGGCCAGATCGTCTTTCTCAGCCTTCTGGTAGTGCAAGACAACGCCAAAGCCAATTCCCGCTACGAGAATAATCGCCCCGATGACAATGGCCACGGTAATCAGTTGCTTCTTGCTCACCGTCCGCTTAGGAAGGGCCGCCGTCGGCGATTCCTCAAGTTCCTCAAGAGTCGGGCCGGCCTCCAGCGGATCGAGCGGCGCGACCGCCGCTTCGGTGGCCAAAGCGGGACGGGCGGCGTCGGCCACTACCGCATCTTCCGAAAGCTCCACACCCGCCAGATCTTTCTTGATCGACCGTCCCAGGGCTTCCATGTCCGCGTACCGCTCGTCGGGCGCCTTGGCCATCATCTTGGCGACGATCATGGACAGAGGCCGGGGTATGGCCGGGTTCACAACGTGCAAATCCGGCGCCGATACCGACTCGTTGCCGTGCCATTTCATCCATCGCACAGGCGATATCCGGGGGTCGCGGGTGATGTCGACAAAGATCTCGTTGAACCGTTCTCGGCCCAGCAGCAGTTCGTAAACTATGAAGCCCAACGAGTACATGTCGGTTCGGCCGTCCACTTTGCCCCCTCCGAACAGTTCGGGGGCCATGTATTTCGTTGTGCCCATCAGCATGGACGTCTGGCCGGATAAGCTTGCCGCCACGCCGAAATCGGTGATGGTGGGCTTGAGTTCGTCATTGACGATCACGTTGCTTGGCTTGAGATCGCGGTGGACAATTCCCGCCGTATGGACGGCCGACATTGCCCCGGCCAGTCGCCACAGCAGTTGAGACGTGGGCTTTGTCGCCAGAGGCCTACCCCTGGATATCAGCAATTGCTCGAGCGTCTCGCCCTCGACGAATTCCATGACAATGAACAGCCCGTGGGGGTCTTCCAGCAGATCGTGAATGGTGACTATGCCCTGCTGCTCGCTGCCGAGCTTGGCCAACACCCGCGCCTCCCGCCGGAACTGCTCAACGAACCCGGGGTTGTCCGCCAGGTGCGACGACACCTGCTTGGCTGCTACGTATCGGTCCAGAAGTGAATCGTAGCACTTGTATACTATGGACTGACCGCCCGAGCCCACCTTCTCGACCACTTCGTACTTGCCGATCTTGGTCCCAGGCGGGAGCCCTATGCCACTTTTTTTTGCGTTGTCGTCTTTCATTCAGGCGGTCTCGCGGATGCATCACGCAGGGCACGGATGACTATTGCGGGTACTCCTCTGGTTCAATGTAATCTCTCACGCCTTCATTGACCATGATGCTCGTGGCATACATGACCATTCCGTACTCGCTGGGGCCTAGGTTAAAAAGTTTCACGCCGTCCTCGCGGTCCATAAAGGCATAAAGGCGGTTGGCGTAGGGGATGGACAAGTAAAACGTGTGCTTCACGTGGGCGTTGAGCGTCTCTTTCTCGCCGTAGGTCTCGCCGGCCAGTGGGCTGTCCAGCCATACTTCGGTGTACTCGTCTGCGTAGTAGAGTTTGCGGCTCAGCAAGTTCCGCACCCAGATGGGAGGCTCCTCGCCATACGTGGCCAGCATTTTTTCTATGCCCTCGACAAGCACGAAGTTGCCGCTTTCGGGGATTGTTTTCGAGGAGGCCGACAGCGGCAAGACAGCCCAAACCGCCGCATCTTTTATCTTCCGGAGCTTTAGTGAGTACCGCCGCTCTGAATTGATGACGTTGCGGTCTTCGTCGCTGAAGACCGCCAGGCCCATCGGCACCCATGAGACCGCGCTGCGAACGGCGCAGTAGGCGGAGTATTGCACCGTCAGGTGCCCCACCATCAGCAGGCACGACTGGATTACCATCAGCACGAGCATCAGAGCTATGGGCAGGACGAGGGCGAACTCGATCATCGCCACGCCTTCCTGCCCACCCCCGGCTGCGCGCGTTCGCCTGTTGTGCGTAGCCAGGCGGAACAGCGCCCCGCAGATAATCGCCAGCAGCGCCCCGGCGCCTGCCACTATCAGCGCATGGGTGATGAACCCCCTGCTGCGCAGAGCAGCGACGATCCAGCCATCTCGCCATACCCACCCGGCCGTCAGCCCGACCAGCGCAAGCCCGCCGGCAACAGACCAGAGGCCAACGCGCGACTTTCCGGAACGTTTCTTGCTCTCGTGAGCCATGTTAGTTACTCAAAGGGCTGTTGGTGCGTTAAACACTGCTGTCATCTTGATGACCAGCGCAATGGCCGATCCGATGCACAAGGCTATGCCGAACGCTATTTTTCGGCTTTCGGGCGCGGCGGGGTCGGCGGGCTTGGCTCGCATCATCGCCAGGGCAATGAACCGCCATATCCGCCCCATCGTGCTCTTGAACAAGCCATGACGTATCATCACGACCAGCGCCATCACCGCGGCGACGGCAAAGCCGTAGAACATCGCATCGACTGCAAACTCCCAGCCCGCCAGCGCGCCCACGCCAGCCATCAGTTTGGCGTCGCCCCCGCCGATGCCTCCGGCCAGCCACGCCAGCAACATAGGCCCAAAGCCCACAGCTAATCCCGCAGCCGACCCAATCAGGCCCAGCTCCGGCATAGTAGCCGAATCGCCGCCGCCGAGCCCGCTGAAAAGCGTATGGCCAACCAAGCCTATCGCTATCGCCGAGTAGGTCGTCCAGTTACGTATCTTGCCAGTGCGAAGATCCGTCACAGCCGCAATGACAACCGCTATGACCATAACGCCATACGGCCATATCTTCAATAATTCCATGGTCTAACATTCCGCCCCTATGTCACGACAATTTCAACGCGCTGCCGACTAGAAGTCGCTCTCGGGATCTTCGCCTTCGACACCGGACTTGATCTTATTGAACTCCCTGCCGATCCACTCGGCGATCCTCTTGCGGAAGACCACGATCACCGCCAGCAGGGGCAGACCAATCACCGCGACGATCAAGATGTACTCGATCATGTCGGCGCCCCGCTCATCGTGATGCAGGGCAGCAAGCTTGTTTTTCAGGTCTTTTAACATTACGTCAAACCTTTCCGTTCTGTACTAAGGCGCGTCCCGCACCAGCGGTGGCCGCTAGGGGAACGGCAATCCTAACAAATACGCCGTCATCTTGTAGATCTCAGCCAGTATAGCCAATCCCTTGCGGAATACCCACATCATCGGCAACGCGACTGCCGCCAACAGCAGCGCGTACTCGATGGTCGTCTGGCCGAGCTCATCGGCCGACAGCTTGGATAGCCACCGTCGGACCGCCATTTCTACGCAAGCTCCATAAGCATGGTTCTATGCCCCCTCCGCGGGGGCCTCTGTAAAGATATCTTTCGTCAGCCGCCAGAAACTCTTCAATGCACGCATCTTCGGCTCGTTGGCGAACAGGCTCGTCGCGCCCGTGGCCTCCAGCACCGCACCGCCCACATCGTCGAACTCCAGGCGGAATATATCTTGCGCCTGGTATCGCCCTGCCTCGGATAGAGGCTGCACCTCCGACACCTGCGTCAGCCCACGACGGCCGTCATTAAACCGCGAAACCTGCACCACAACGTCGATCGCCGAAACTACCTGCGACCGAAGAGCGTGCAGCGGCATCTCGATGGGGTTCATCATCGCCAGAGTTTCCAGCCGGTTCAACGAGTCGACGGCGCTATTGGCGTGCAGCGTGGACATGCTGCCGGCATGGCCTGATGTCATCGCCTGGATCATGTCCAGGGCCTCGCCACCGCGAGTTTCGCCGATGATGATCCGGTCCGGCCTGAGCCGCAAAGACGATTTGAACAGGTCCGCGATGGTCACTTCCCCACGACCCCAACGGTCGGCGGGGCGGGTTTCCAGGGATATCACGTGGTCCTGCTGCAATTCCAGCTCGGATGAGTCCTCGATGACCACTATCCGTTGATGTTCCGGAATGAAGCTACTGAGCACGTTGAGCAAGCATGTCTTGCCGCTGGACGTGCCGCCGGCTACGAGAATGTTCTTCTCAGCCAGCACGGCGCACTGCATGTATTCGCTGACAATGGACGTCCACGAGCCTAGCTTTACCAGGTGCTCGGCGTCGAACATGACTTTCGCGAACTTGCGGATGGCCATGCACGTTCCGCCGCGAGACAGCGGCGCGAGCACCACGTGCACTCTACTGCCGTCGGGCAGTCGGGCATCGACGAGAGGCCTGTCGCTGGTCAGCCGCTTGCCCGTGTATTGCAGCACGTTGTTAATCGCCGCCATGAAGGCGTTTTCATCTGCGAAATGGGCGTCGGTCTTGATGAGCCGGCCGGCTTTTTCGATGTATATCTCGTGAAAATTGTTGATCATTACTTCCGCAACGGTCTCATCGTGCAGAAATGGCAGAATCGGCGCAAGAAAATGATCGACCGTGGTCTCAAAGATATTCGCTCGTTCGGCCATGTTTGGTCTGTCTATAGACAATCGGCGTTGCCGGGAGTCGCCCTAGGGTCCGATCCGTCGGCCGCCATGGAGGTTAACGCAGCAAAGTCCGTTTTGTGGCGTTGGTTGGCAAAAAAAAATCGTGCCATTGCACTAGATATAGATTTTATCGGCTGGGCCCCTGCCAATGCAAGATCAAACATCACCAACCCGTAGCCCAGCCAGTTGCACCTTGCCCTTGCAGATCGCCCTCCACATCTGTATGCTCTGGCTCACAATATCGGCAATGTTGCACCGGCGATGGAATATTGCCCCTTGTAACGCCGATATTGACACTGGAACAACGCTCGGAGAGGTGCCGGAGCGGCCGATCGGGCTGGTTTCGAAAACCAGTGAACCTTACGGTTCCGTGGGTTCGAATCCCACCCTCTCCGTTGGCCCGTTAAGGGCCGCCACAAGCTCTCGTAATGCGAGGGCTTGTGGCGTTTTCTCGATTGCTGACTGCCCCGTTGCCCTCAAGTTGCCCTCAA